>Ga0256407_10003286_pt1 | contig 29056 bp, 26 predicted proteins | sample RumenRJG_04DNA_FD_193489 | JGI IMG/M metagenome (GOLD analysis project Ga0256407, IMG submission 193489) | Bovine rumen microbial communities from Lethbridge, Alberta, Canada - RJG_04 | ecosystem: Host-associated > Mammals > Digestive system > Stomach > Rumen | place: Canada: Alberta...
TCAATATAACATTTAACTGTTAGATAAAACAGGGACAGGGGGTATGGTATCTATATTCAAAATAATAATATAATATATTATATATTATATTATTATTTTGAGGTTAAGAACAGTGTGTGTCTGTCTCTGTTTTTTCTCACGGTTATATGTTAGGTGCCATTCTGCGTCTCCTGTTGTGGGGTGGAAATCTAACATGTATTGAAAAATGATGGTTTCATGATTCACTTGTTGACGCTGTGGTTTCAACCCACACCGTCTCTTTCTTGTGTGTTGTTGATGAATCTAACATATAATTGTTAGGAAAAATAGGGAGAGGGGGTAAGGTAACCATACAAAGAACAAGGTCAACATCAACTAACGCTGACATTGACCTTGTACTTTGCTACCTGAAATTAATTAACCTAATACCTTAGCTTTATACCGTCTTGTTAATCCTTTTAATACAATCTTTTTATTTACCTTAGCTAAACCTAATAGAATCCCCTAATTCATTTAAAGTTTTTACACAAATTGTGACCGTCTTTAGTTCGTCACATTTCATAAATCTTACACTTATTTCCGAGTGCAAAGGTATGAAGTTTTTTGGTTTTATGCAAGATTTTTTGTTCCATAAACTTTGTGAATTATACCATGCAATGTTTTTTACGATTGCGCAATAGTGCAAAGCTACATTCCTTTATGGTGCAAAATGTGTTGCATATTTGGAAAGCTTTTGATTGTCAGGATGTTGAAAGTGCGGTTGAATGCGGGAATTTCTTGTTGTTTATAGCGTTTTTCCTATGATTCATTAGGGAAAAAACTTGTCTGTTTAGGGGAAAAACTTTTGACAATCCGAGTTTTTCCAGTACTTTTGCAGCAGAAAATAGTTGCAACGATCTATATATTCGCCCTCTCCCCACTAAGCCAAGACGTTGGCAAACGGTGGGGAGATTTTTTTTGTGATTAAAAACTTGCATACCTGACGGATTATTACTATTTTTGCAGTCGGAAATATAACAACCCGAATCTATGAAGAAATTCATCCTATACATCGTCATTGTGCTGGGTATCACTCAGCTGAATTTGTCGTGTACGCCAGAGACAAATCCCCCATTCCTTGCAAAATTAGGGATAAAGGCTGACTCGCTTATGGATAAGCCTTTTCCAAAGTATATCGACTATGACAATGTTGGTATGGCTCTTAGCATACCAGAATGCTACAAGTTGATTGCTGATTCAGCAAGGAAAGCGAATATTGTTTCTTGGAAAAAAATCAAAGATAATTATCTTGTGTTTTTAGGTATTTATGCACATATGGATTGCTATTTGTTTGATGCAAAAGGTAATATCCTCGACAAATGCGAAATCGCACATAATATGAGGCATCAGGTTCGTGTTTCGCTCGTTAGCCATAGCGATGGAATATGCTGCGAAATCTCAGAAAACGAGCCAAAGGATGAGGTTAAATGGAAAGTAAGGTATATTGGTGAGAATAGATTTGAGACTACGGAGATAATTAATGATACAAATTTCGTGACGAGGCTGTATGATGTTGCAGACAGGATTTCCTTGATCAGTAGGGTTTCTCCCCAAGGTATTCAGACACCTTCTGCGGATATTACGACTCTTCCAATTTCCGAGGCATACAAAGCATGTGAATTGCTTTCTAAAACCAGAAATCTTCATTTTGTATATGAAGATGTTTACTTCTATAGTGGATTCTATTACAGAGATTTTAGATTGTATCCTTATCTTATGGATAATCCTCAAGCCGTATTTCAATGGATTTACGAACATAAGGAGGATAAAACAATACAAGATGTAATTTTAAAGAATTATCTCAGAGCCAAAGAGATAAATAACAAGAAACTGTCTCTCGATTTTCTTCGTGAAAACATCCTTAAACTCAAGGACAAGAAGGCGCAGGAGTATCTGCTGAATATGAAAGTGTTCAAGGAAAAATCGTCTATGGAATAGATTGTCTTTTCGAAAGACAACACTAATTACTCCATGTTTTGCAGGACGATAGCTGAAATTTCGTCCATCGTATTTTTCGTGTCGGCGCAATTTTGCGCTCACATATTCTCTCCTATGCTAACTCCATGTATTATCACTACTTTTGCGTCGTAAATGAAATTATTAGAATCTATGAAGAAGTTTATCCAAAACATAATGCGTGCGCTGGGTAGCACTCAGCAGAACCGCTCGTGTGAGCCTAAGATGAATGAGGTTAAGAGGGATATGGGAGAAACATACCTATTGAATATGGAATATAGGGATTTTGAGAAATGGGTAGATACAGCATTGGCTGTTGAATTACCTGAAAATATAGAGGCTTTTTGTTTTAACCTCTATGAAGATTTTAATCCCTATGACGATGGTAAAAAACTCTATTCTGTTGAGATTATAGGTTCTCCGTCATTTGATGAAACAGATGAAGATTGGGCTTGTGATGAAGTGTTTAACAATCGTGCTTATCCGTTATGTTGGAAGAGCGACAAGTCATGGGAAGGTGTCCTTGAAGAAATGAGAGGTCTCGTGTGGAGGTATCTGAGAGAAGGCAAATATGCTTCCTTACTCTGCAGTAAGCAAGCTGTTGCTATCGGATTTGTTGACGGAGATCTTGAATTGCTATAAGATTTCGAGGGAAAAATTATCTGTATGGTGATAAGTTCAAGAAAAGCCTTGTAAAGGCGAAATAATATCAGGCGTGGGTGCAACCCACGTAACTTTGGTATTCTTTCTCAATAGCACCGTAGGTGCGACATAATTTCATAACATACCGAGATAAATATGGAATTATGCCGTCCTTACAGGACTTTATTACCGGTTCGCATCAATAGATAGGGTTGCACCCTATCCTGTGATATGTCGTCCTTACAGGACTTTTGTTGCCAATATCCGTTACACAACATTCTATGGTATACAGTCCTTTCATGACTTGTAAGATACTCTTGGTGAATTATCCCATATTGAATGATCATTTGCATTTAATGTTTTAATGCTGATTGCTGATTCGCCAATTTGGTTTCGTTTTGTCTTTTAGCACGTTTTATGTCCCTTATTCCATTTTTCTTGCGTTAAAAAAGTGAAAATGCGGGAAAAAACGCATGAAAATGTAGGAGAATCGCATTTTTCTTTATAATTTTGCACCCGAAAATCGCTTTTTTTGATCTCAAATGAACGTAAACAGGAAACGACATATTGCTTCATGGTTGCTATTGGCAGTATTTGTGCCAATGCTTATCCTGTCGTCGCTTCATGTTCATGAATCAGTTCAGAAAAATATTCTTGATTGCAAGGAATGTGTTGATCACCATTGTCACGGACACTTGACACAGATGTCAATGTCTGTGGACGATTGTGTGCTTTGTCAGTTCATTATGCTGTCGTTTGTGGCAGGAACTACCCTTGCAGTCGTCTTCTTCAAAAAAACATTTGTTTTCCACTTTGCCCAACCTCAATGTGACGTTCGCCTTGAGGCTTGTGGCATCCCAACACTTCGTGCTCCTCCAACTGTTTGAATTTCATTCTGAGTAAAGGAAAGTTCCGCTTACGCGGAGGCTTGGGAAAGTAAATTGGGAGTAAATTGAATCAGTAAATTACATCAGTAAATTCTTGTAATGTAATTTACTGAATATAATTTCTTCGCAAAGCTCAGGCGCTACGCGGAGTCTTGATAATTTACTTTCCCAAAAGCAGCATTTACTTTCTATCAACAATTCAAACAGACAAAGCGTATGATAAACATGATGCTGGCTGCTATGTTGATGACATCAGCACCAGCCGACACGACTATCTCGCTTAATGCCGTAACTGTGACCGGACAGCAGCATCACGAATATCAGATGCGCTCGTCTCAGTCAGAGGTGCAGGTCAGTCATGAGTTCCTTCAGCAGAATTTCTCTGGTAGTCTGATGCAGACGCTGGAAGCAATTCCGGGCGTTAAGGCTATGGCGATAGGTAGCGGACAGTCAAAACCCGTTATCCGAGGCCTGGGCTTCAACCGTCTCGTGATTTCAGAAGATGGTATCAAGCATGAAGGACAGCAATGGGGCGATGATCACGGCTTGGAGATAGATCAGTTTGCAATAGATAGGGCAGAGGTAGTGAAAGGTCCTGCGGCGTTGCTCTATGGTAGTGATGCCATAGGCGGTGTGCTCGGACTTTACACCAATCATGTGCCTACTGAACCGTTCAGCGGTAGTGTGCAACTCTTCGGACGCTCCAACAACGAGCAGATAGGCTTGTCGGCTAAGGTTGGCGGCAGAAAGGGTAACTGGTTCTATCGTGCACATGCTACGTTTATTGACTATGCCGACTACAAAGTGCCGACTGATAGCATTCAGTATTATTCATATTGGATAAAACTGAAGGATCAGCGTCTGCGCAATACGGCTGGTTGTGAGCGTGATGGTAGTGTGACATTAGGTTATGCCGGTTATAACTTCCATACCGATGTGCGTGTGTCTGACAGCTACTCAAAGAGCGGCTTCTTTGCAAATGCACATGGATTGGAGGTGCGACTCTCAGACATTGACTATGACCACTCACGTCGTGACATAGACCTTCCGTATCAATGGGTGAATCATCTGAAGGTGATGAGCCACAGCACTTGGCAGAATGACCAGACGAGCTTTGAACTGAACCTTGCGTATCAGAATAATCTGCGTGAGGAATGTTCGGAGCCGGTAAGTCACGGTTATATGCCAGCGCCAAAGAGTTCTCTGGAGCGCCGTTTCAACAAGAGTACCTATACTGCTGGTGTCGGATTGCGCCAAGCTATTGACAAGCATGAGTTGCGTGGTGGCGTTAGCGGTGAATATCAGTATAACCGCCGTAGTGGCTGGGGATTTATCATTCCAGACTTCGAGACGCTTAGCGTTGGTGGTTACGTGATGGATCGCTATACCATTACCGATAACTTTATCCTGAATGCCGGACTTCGTTATGATCATGTTAGTACTCATATCCGTAGCTATCAGGATTGGTTCAAGACTCCAGTTGGTACAGATTCTATATATAAGGAGCGCTCTGCTGATTTCCGAGGAAACTTCAACAGTCTCACTTGGTCGGCAGGCGTGAATTACAGTACAGGTCTGTGGGTGCTGAAGGCGAATGTTGGTAAGAGCTTCCGTGTGCCTATTCCGAAGGAACTGGGTGCGGATGGCATCAACTATCATATTTTCCGCTATGAACGTGGTAATGCGCAGTTAGATCCAGAGGAATCATATCAGGCAGATGCTACCGTCTTGTGGGGAAATGATGTGCTTGAGGTTCAGGTAGAACCATATCTAAACTACTTCCCGAACTACATCTATCTAAATCCTACGGCGCAGTATGTCGAGGGTTTGCAGTTGTATAACTATATGCAGGCAGAGGTGTTGCGTTGGGGCTTGGAAGCGCAGTTTACGTGGCATTTCGCTGAAAAATTCGAGGCTCATGCACAGGGAGAGTATCTTTATGCCCGTCAGCAGTCGGGCGAGAAGAAAGGATATACTCTGCCTTTCAGCACACCTTGGTCTGTTGATACAGGTGTTAAATACACTTTCGAACACAAGGGCAAGGGCTTCGTAGGTCTTAGTGCCCATGTTGTTGGTGCTCAGAATGAAATTGTTCCGCCAGAAAAGCCTACCGATGGGTATTGGACTCTGAACCTTTCGGCAGGAAAGGAGTTTCAGATGGGAAACTCAAAACTTAACCTGACGTTTCATGCAGATAACCTGCTTGATCGTCGCTATTACGACCATACCAGTTATTATCGCTTGATAGACGTGCCAGAACCGGGGCGCAATATCTCGCTGATGGTTGGATGGGAGTTTTAATTAACAATTAACATGCCTTTCGCATTCCGGCTCCCTCCCTACGGGGGAGGGCGGGGGGAGAGGCCGAAAATCTTTTTAAAACAATGAAAAATCTTAAATATATGAGCCTTATGCTCGCTCTCTTGTGTGTTGTTTCTTTTGGTTTTATCTCTTGTGGCAGTGATGACGATGATGATGACGATACTACACCTGCACCAACTATTGTTATGGGTGAGGCTAACATCGAAGACGGTGAAATCTGTGTTAAGGCAGATGTTGACGCTCCTGGACGTACCAAGGCCATTCAGATCGTTGTCACCGATGCTACGGGGAAAACTATTAAGGCTACAAAGAATGTTACCGATTCAAAATATATCGGTGTGCTGAATATCGCTGGTTTTCACGTGCATGTAGATATTGCAGACAAGGGAGTTGTTGCAGGCGACTTGTTGCAGCTGACGGTGACTGACGGTAATAGCAAGTCAACTACCGCGCAGAAGAGCATCACGGAAGAAGAGGATGAAGATTAATCCATATTTATAAATGAAGAAGAATATTTTATCACTAATACTGCTGTGCGCACTTGGTGCGTGCAGCAGCTCAGATGATGACGAGGATTCAAAGGATATGACCTATCCAGTCATCAACACAACTGATATTGTTGCAGTTCCATCTGACTGTGAGGTGTATAAGCGTGGCGATGTAATTCCTTTGAATTTTCTGTTTACCGACGATTCAGAGTTGGGATCATACAATGTCGAGATTCATAATAATTTCGATCACCATACCCATAGTACTTCTTCTGTGGAGTGTCCTATGGATGCTAAGAAACAACCAGTTAAGCCCTGGATATACAATCAGGATTTTTCCATACCCTCAGGGCAGAAGTCATTCACGGCGCGTCATGATATCGCCATTCCTGCCGATATAGATCCGGGTGACTATCATTTCATGGTTCGCCTAACTGACCGTGCCGGTTGGCAGCAATTACATGCCGTAGCAATCAAGATAACGGAGTAAATGAAACGGCGAATAAAAAAGCTGGGGTCGTGATTCGCGACCTCAGCTTTTTGGTATGTATTAGTGAACGGTTACTTTTCGTAGCACTTGAAAATGCCATTCACGGTATTTTCATCCATTTTCTTGGTGAAGAGACTAACGACTGCCACTACGATGAAGCCACCAACCATAGCAACTGCACCACAGTCGATTGGGTTGAGCAATGAGTTGCTGAGCATCATATTGACTACTGTGAGACCTACACCCCATGCAAAGCAAGCCCATACGCTGGCTGTTGTAACGCCTCTCCAGTAGAGACCGAGCATGAATGGAGCAAGGAAAGCGCCTGCAAGAGCACCCCAAGAGATACCCATGAGCTGAGCTATGAACTGAGGTGGGTTGAGGGCAATCATGAGTGAGAGGGCAATGAAGAACACTATGAGAACTCGCATTATCACAACCTTACGTCTCTCGATCTTCTCTGCAACCTCATCGTCAATCTCGCCACCTTTTACCTCATCGTCTGATGATTTCTTATCACGATAGATAAGGTCGAGGGTCATAGTAGAAGAAGAGGTGAGTACGAGACTTGCCAATGTTGACATTGAGGCAGAGAGTACGAGGAGTACTACGAGGGCTATCAGAATGTCAGGCAATGTTTCGAGCATAGAAGGTACGATAGAGTCGTAAGCGTATTTATGCTTTTCTGGAGAGAAGGCTGGTTCTGGATAGAGTCGGCCGAAACTTCCGATGAAATAGCAACCGCCAGAAACGATGAGCGCAAAGATAGTAGAGATTACTGTTCCGCGCTTGATCGCGCTCTCGTCTGTGATAGAATAGAACTTACCTACCATTTGTGGTAATCCCCATGTGCCGAGTGAGGTGAGTACTACAACGCCGAGGAGGCTGAGAGGATTAGGACCGAACCAAGAGGCGAAGTCGCCCAACTGGAATGAAGAGAACATTCCGCTCTTGTCTTCAAGGTCGTGAGCGGTAGGAACCTGTGCAGCCATCTTGTTGATAGCCTCAGTCAAGCCGCCCTGATTGTCGAGCACCACATAGATAACGGTAGTGATACCGAAAAGCATGATGATACCCTGAATGAAGTCGTTTATGGCTGTAGCCTTATATCCTCCGAGGATTACATAGACGGCTGTGAGAGTAGCCATTATCATAGCGCAATATGAATAAGGTATGCCGAATCCCATCTCGAAGAGCTTTGAGATACCCATATACACACCTGCTGTGTAAGGGATGAGGAATACGAAGGCGATGATAGAAGCCACGATGCGTAGTCCTTCGCTTGAGAAACGTGTACCGAAGAAATCAGGCATTGTACGGCTCTGGATGTGCTGAGTCATCAGTTTTGTGCGACGGCCAAGAACTATCCAAGCTAAGAGGGAACCGATGATAGCGTTGCCGATACCGATCCATGAAGCAGAGAGTCCATACTTCCAGCCGAACTGTCCGGCATAGCCTACGAATACAACGGCTGAGAAATAGCTTGTGCCGAAGGCGAATGCTGTGAGCCAAGGGCCTACGGAACGTCCGCCGAGCACGAAGCCGTCAACGCTTTTTGCCTGTTTGCGGGAATATACTCCCACACCGATTGTCACCAACAGGAAGATGACGGTAAGAATGATTTTGATTAGCATAAAAGACCCACCCCCTTACCCCTCCCATAAAGGGAGGGGAGTAGTTACTACTTTTGTCAGCGGGGTGAAACTGTTTTTGTTTTAGTTATTTAAATTGTTTATTTCTCGATGTAATATTGCACCTCCCCATTCCGTTTGTGATACTATCTACTCCCTCCCCTTTATGGGGAGGGCAGGGGGAGGGGTCTTTTAATTAAACCTCACCTGCATCTGGCACATAATGGCATTGTTACCCTTCTTTATGAACTCGCCACCAGCTGTGTATGCGCTCTTATATACATACTGCACCTGGAAACGGCACTTCTTGAAGTACCACCACTGGAAACCGAAGATTGCCTTGTGCTGATCCATACCAAGTGTCTTGTTGAAATTGAAGTAGTCGTAAGAGCCTACGAGATCAAATTTCTTTGGAACAAGAGGTACGCAACCTGTGATGTAGCAACCGCGGCTGAGAACATTGCCGTCCTTACCCTCAAGATACTCTCCGTGTACGTTGAAAGGCTTTGACTTATAGTCGAAACCAACGCTGTAACGGTTACGCTTATAGTTCTGACCAATCTCAATCTCTGGGTTATAGATTGACTTTGCTATTGCGTGACCCTTACCTAACTGACCTGTAGCGATAAGGTTGAGACCTTCTACGGGACTAACCTCCAAGCGACCGATAACATCCTTCGCGTTGTTACCGTCCTTCTTGTTGATACCCTGTCCGTTCATTACGTCAACCTCGTATTTCACCTTGCCATTGGCAAACTCACCAAGAATAGCAGCACCGAGATCACGACCATATTGAACACCGAACAATGGGTCTGATCCACAACCAGAGAGGTATGTTACACCATCAGAATAGACATCGATAGCCTCCATTTCGGTAGGAGACAGCTTGTTCTCGTATGTGCAACCGTTTTTGAACTGTCCGAAACGCACGGTGAGCGACTTGTCGTTGGTAAGACGATAGTCTGTGTAATATTCCTGTACCTGAGAATTAAAGTCGTGCATGAACAGGAAGAACCAACGGTCTGTTATTTTTGCGTGTGCAAAGAACAGAGTACGCTTGATGTCAAAACTATTGGCTTTCTCGCCGCTTCTATCCCTATCTTGATATGTATAGCCAGCCTGAGCATAGCCATGAACGACTATTCTATCCATCACGTCAGATAGAAATTCCTTGGTCTTGTTCTCTTCTTTCTGCTCTTGTGCGGAAGCATAGCTGAAAGGGAACAGGCACAGCAGCAATCCGACTGCCATTTTGTAAAAGTGATACATGCTTTTAATACCGTTTTTATTGAAAAATGTTGTATTTGTTTAGATTTTTCATGTGCAAAGATATAAAATTATAATTAGAATGGCAAATTTTTCTAAAAAATATTACATTTATCTTCAATTTTACGATAGTTTTTAGTACCTTTGTACTCATCAAAATGAAACATACGCCAGCTTTTGGAGCTGACACGTACTTTTGATTCGTATGCGCTCGTGTACTCTTCAAAATGATTTTTATAAAACCTAAATAAATAATAATGTTAGACAAAAGCGAATATTTACACCCAGACAAGGAATGCCTCTCCAGACAGGAGATTGAGGCATTGCAGCTTGAGCGCCTGAAGGCGACTGTCAAGCATTGCTATAATAATGAAGTTTATAAGAAGAAGTTTGCAGAGGCTGGTATCACTCCTGATGATATCCAGACGCTTGATGATGTCCGCAAGCTTCCTTTCACTACTAAGCAGGACCTGCGCGATAACTATCCGTTTGGCTTCGCGTGCGTACCTCTTAGTAAATGTACCCGACTTCATTCTTCAAGTGGTACGACTGGTAATCCTACGGTTATCCTCCATACTCAGAAGGATATTGACGAATGGGCTAATGCTGTGGCTCGTTGTCTGCACATGGTCGGTTTGCGTGAAGATGATGTTTTCCAGAACTCTTCCGGCTATGGTATGTTCACGGGCGGCTTGGGCTTCCAGTTGGGTGCTGAGCGTCTTGGCGCACTTACCGTTCCTGCTGCTGCGGGTAACTCTCTTCGCCAGATTAAGTTCATCAAGGACTTCGGCACAACCGCCATTCATGCCGTACCTTCATACGTTACCCGTCTTCATGAGGTGATGGAGGAGCAGGGCGTTGATCCACGTAAGGATACAAAGCTCAAGGTGCTTGTCATTGGTGCAGAGCCTCATTCTGAGGAGCAGCGCAAGCGTATCGAGAATATGATGGGCATTAAGGCTTACAACTCATTCGGTATGTCTGAGATGTGTGGTCCAGGTGTAGCCTTCGAGTGTAAGGAGCAGAACGGACTTCACTTCTGGGAAGACTACTATATCGTAGAGATTGTTGATCCTGAGACTCTTGAGCCAGTTCCAGACGGCGAGATTGGCGAGCTTGTACTCACAACCCTCAACCGTGAGGCTATGCCTCTGTTGCGCTATCGTACTCGTGACCTTACCCGTGTTCTTGGCCGTACTTGTCCTTGTGGACGTAATCACGTGCGTCTCGACCGTATGAAGGGGCGTTCAGACGATATGATGGTGCTTCGTGGTGTTAATATCTTCCCAATCCAGATTGAGAAGATCCTTATGCAGTTCAAGGAACTTGCAAGCAACTACCTCATCACCCTCACTACCGATGCCGATAATGACAATATGACCGTTGAGGTTGAGCTTGAGGAGCTCTTTACTGATGATTTCCAGCGTTTGCAGAAACTTCAGAAGGATGTTACCAGTGCTCTCAAGGATGAGATTCTGCTCACTCCTCACGTTAAGCTCGTGCCAAAGGGTAGTCTGCCTGTAAGTGAGGGCAAGGCTGTCAGAGTGGTGGATAAGAGAACTGTTTATCAATAAAAAGGAGGTATTATGACTATTAAACAACTTTCAATATTCATAGAGAACAAGAGCGGTACGCTTATCAAGGTTCTCGATATGCTCAGCAAGGCAGGTATTCAGATTATTGCCTCTACCGTTGCTGACACACAGGAATATGGCATCTTCCGTGTTATTTGTGATAATCCGGCTAAGGCTTATCTTCTTCTGAAAGAAGAGGGCATCAACCTTCAGCTTACTGATGTCTTCGCTCTTTACGTTGACGATAAGCCAGGTGCTGCTGCCGAGACTCTGAGGACTCTTTCAAATGCTGGTATAGCAATCTCATACATCTACACCTTCCTTCTCAATGGGCAAGGTGTTCTGGTCTTCCGTACAAGCGATATGGATAAGACCAATGAGGTAATAGCTCTGAATAAGCTGAAGAGTGTGGTGACGTTGTGACCCACCAGAAGACCCCTCCCCCTGCCCTCCCCATAAAGGGGAGGGAGTAATTAGTAATGTAAGCGCAAAGGGGAGGCGCAATATTATTTGATAAATAAGTAATCAAATTTATTTTATAATCAAGAATTAGAGAATTAGAGATTTTTGAATTAATGCGAAAGAGAGATTTTTGCTACTTACGTAGCATTGGGAATGGACGTGATTGGCAAGAGCGTAAGCGACCTTTCTCAAATTCTCCAAAAATTCAAAAGAAAAATCTCTAATTCTCTAATTCTTGATAAAAATATACACATTTACTTATATTAATAACAAGAATAAAAATCAGTTTCACCTCCACTGACAAAAGTAGTAACTACTCCCCTCCCTTTATGGGAGGGGTAAGGGGGTGGGTCTCTTTATGACAATAACTCTCTTGCAGCAGGACATCGCCTGGGCTAATCCTGTTGAAAACCAAAGGCGCAGTGAGGCAGCAATCCTTGCTGCGCCTTTGTCCGATTTATATGTGCTTCCCGAAATGTGGAGCACGGGTTTTAATGCTGTTGACGAGGATACTTCCTCTCTGCAATGGATGAAGGATATGGCGGCAAAGATGAATGCGGCTATTGCGGGTAGTCTCTCGGTTAAGGCTGATGATGGTACGAAGCGCAATAGATTCTATTTCGTTATGCCACCTGACGATGAATGTCCTGAGGGGAAAATTGAGTATTACGACAAACGGCATCTTTTCTCTTACGGCAAGGAACAGCTTCATTATTCTTCTGGCGAAGAACAGAAGATTGTGAAATGGCGAGGTGTGAAGTTTCTTTTGCAAGTTTGTTACGACCTCCGTTTCCCCGTTTTTTCACGTAATAAAATTGAAAGGTGTGAAAATGCTTCTGATGATTGTGATGTTGAGTGTCTGTATGACTGCGCTATTTATGTCGCTTCATGGCCGGCTTCACGCATCAAACCTTGGCATATTCTATTGCAGGCTCGCGCGGTGGAAAACCAGTGTTACGTGATAGGAGTGAACAGGGTGGGAGAGGACCCTGTATGCAAATACTGTGGTGGGACGGAAATGATAGACGCATACGGACGAGTGATAGCGTCGTGTCCAGATGACAAAATCACAAGTATCACATGCGAGTTGCAGATAGACGCACTTGATACATTTAGAAAAAAGTTTCCGGTGCTCGATGATGCTGATAAGTTTCTTTTGTGTAGCAAATAATATTTCATTTACAAAATAGCTACTTTTTTATAATTGCGCATTGTATGATGCAAATTCGTAAAGTCGCAAAAGTGCTACACATAAACGCAAAAGATAGTTCAAATTTGTATAATTTTGAGGAAATATCGAACAAAAGTAGTGCAATACTGTAAAAATGTTGATTTTTCTCAAAAAAAAGTGACAAAAAATTTGCAAAGTAAATAAAAAACCATTAACTTTGCAAGCGTTATCCTGAATACAATCTTTTTACCTTAAAGAAGCTAATACCTATTGAGATTGGAACGTTCGCACTGTGAAGTGAGGACGTTTCTTGTTTTATATACCTTTCCGTACTTTTCCCTGCGAATTGTCCCGGTTGTTTTTGCTTCGTGAGACAATGGATATTTGACTCGTTTTCATGTCTCTTCAAATTGCATTTTTACTGCCACTTTCCTTCGATGCTGTAGTGATAGAAAAACGATGTTTTTTTCTTGGATTTTATATTTGAAAAATGTCGTTAGAAATACTAGCGATTCTCTTGCTTTTTGTGAAGCTTGAATAGGTCGGAGAAACATACTTTTTCGTGTCCTGTTTTCTCTCTCCTTTTTGCCGTTTCCCTTCTTGAAAAACTTGTGTAAACTCGCAGAATGAATAGAGTTTTCTGTGTTAAAAATTCTTTATTCTCAATTTATTGTTGTAACTTTGCACTCGCAAATTATAACATTATGAAACTTTGGTTTGTTTTCTGTCAAGACGAGCTTCTGCTTCAGAAGGTTGGTGAAGAGCAGTTCACTGTTCCTCAGGGAGAAGAACCGCCTATTGCCTTGAAGGCTTGGGAGCATGTACATAACATCACTCCAATGGATGATGGTACGCTCGTGAAGTCTGTAAGGGTTGACAATCCTATAACATCTCTTGAAGGATATGAGATGTGCCCGCTTCGTCAGTCTTACTATAAACTACCTCTTGACCTATATATAAAGGCAGGCAAATGCCACGAAATACTTTACTGGGATCAGAATACAAAGTTCTGTGGCGTTTGTGGAGCTCCGATGAAACTTGAGACTGACATCTCAAAACGTTGTACTGGCTGTGGAAAGGAAATATGGCCACAGCTTGCTACGGCAGTCATAGTCCTTATACATAAAGGAGAGGATGAGGTGTTGCTTGTACGTGGAAAGAGTTTCCGCAGTAAGTTCTTCGGACTTGTTGCAGGCTTCGTAGAGACAGGTGAGACATTGGAAGAGGCTGTTGTGCGTGAAGTGCATGAGGAAGTAGGACTGGAGATAGCCAATGTGCGTTATTTTGGTTCTCAGCCTTGGCCTTATCCTTGCGGACTTATGATTGGCTTTAATGCTGACTATGTATCTGGCGATATAAAGCTTCAGGAAGAGGAGATATCCAAGGGTGGTTGGTTCCATAGGGATCATTTGCCTGAGATTCCAGAGAAACTATCCATCGCTAGGAAACTGATAGATGCGTGGCTGGGAATTAAAAATGAAAAATAATAAAATGAAAAATACAAGTTGCTCCTTTCGCGTAAAAAGCGTAATCTGTATTTTATAATTTTTCATTATTCATTTTATAATTTAATGTGAAACATTATGAAAAAGATAAAGACAGGATACCTCGCATCTGCTATCGGATGCCTGGTCATTGTAATCGGCATTGTGTGCTATTTCCTCTTTGCAGGCATAGCAAAGAATGAAGGCACCTCATATCTCTTCATTGATGATGATGATGATATGGATTCTGTTAGTGTGAAGCTTTCCGAGATTGCCACTCCTATGGGAGTATGTGCTGTCCGTACTATGGCACGCCACATGGGATATACGGATAAGATACGTACAGGTCGCTATCTCCTGAGTAACGATATGAGTGCCTTGCAGTTCTTCCGTAATCTGCGTAATGGGCGTCAGGAGCCTCTGAAACTCGTCATGCCGAGTGTTCGTACCAAGTCTCGTCTTGCGCAGGAACTGGGTAGGATGATGATGTTCCGCGATACGGATTTCCTAAAGGCAATCACTGATGCTGCCGTATGCGAGAAATACGGTCTTGACACGGCTACAATAATCTCTATGTTCGTGCCTAATACCTACGAGGTTTATTGGGATACTTCGGTAGATAAGTTCCTTGACCGCATGAAGAAGGAGAGTGACCGTTTCTGGAACAGCGATCGTAAGGCTAAGGCTGACAAGCTTCAGCTCAATCCTGTTGAGGTAATAACCCTTGCGAGCATTGTTGACGAGGAGACAGCCAATAATGGGGAGAAGCCTATGATTGCAGGTATGTACTATAACCGTCTGAAGCAGCACATGCCATTGCAGGCAGATCCTACGATTAAGTTCGCTCTACAGCAGTTTGAGCTTCGTCGTATATATACCAAGCTCCTGAGCGTGGAAAGCCCTTACAACACGTATCGCAATGAGGGACTTCCTCCTGGTCCTATCCGTATTCCAAGTGTTGCAGGTATTGATGCTGTGCTCAATCTCGTACATCATGACTATCTGTATATGTGTGCCAAGGAGGACTTTTCTGGCACTCATAACTTTGCCAAGACATATCCAGAGCATCTTGCCAATGCAGCAAAGTATTCTGCTGCTCTCGACCAGAGAGGCGTGAAGTAGGGTGTAAGTTCCTTTTCTAGCTTTTGTCTATCCATTCTTGATCCTGTCTGTTCTCCTACTTAGAAATGGGATTTGGAACGGATTTGGAGCGGATTTGGAGCGGAATTGCAAGGGAGCTGTATGGGGGCGGCTATGATTGTTTCTGAGTGCAAAGTTACAACTAATTTTGCAGTTATCCAATAGTTGTCCCAGATGTCAGGGTGGTTTGTCCCAGATTTTGATAGTAGCCTTGAGAAGATGCTTACGCAACAAGGCAAATCAGATATCGTTAAAGTGTTAAGGTATTAAGGTCAGGTCTCTCACGCAAAACAGAACCTTAACACCTTAACTCCTTAACTCCTTAACTTATGTATATACGCACACTCGTATAGTCCACATCGTGTAATACGGACTTTTCTCTCAAGGCTATTATATCTTTAATATCATATTTAGTATATTAGGATATATAAAAATATATAAGTATCGCGTATGCGTGTTATTTTATTAATATCCTCCTTATACTAAAAATCCTTCACATTACATACTTTACTCTTTATACTCAAAACTCTCCACATTACGTCGTTAAGGTGTTAAGGTTTATAGGCCATAATGGCTGTATAGACTCGTATTTCGGCCTTAGTGCCCATAAATTTGATTTATGCGGAAGTTGAATTAACATTCGATTATTTGTCCGTCATAGGCAAATTCGAAACCTTCGGGGAGACGGCTGTTGGCAATCTCGTGAGTGCCGATGTCGTGGGTGAGGTGGATGAGATATGTTCGCTTTGCACCTATGCGACGGCTTACGGCTATGGCATCATCAACCAACTGGTGGCTGTGGTGCGGTTTCTCAAAGCGTAGTGCATTGATTACGAGCGTGTCGATATCGTGTAGGTATTCGTATTCAGAATCCTCGATGCTCTTCATATCGGTGATATAGGCTATGCTTTGGGTGTTAGGTGATGGTTGATGGGTGTTGGTTTGTTCCCTAAAGATATAGCCGAGGATTGGCATATTTCCGTGCATCACCTGAATAGGGGTTATCTGGAGTGTGTCTGTTGCAGGAGGCACAGAAATAGTGCGTCCTTCCTTGTTGATGACACCTGCGAGATTTGAGCCGCTTGGAGGGAAGTTGGCAATGACCTCGTTATCCCTTCTTATGGTGAATGTCTCGTGTGGTGCTATGGCGTGAAGGTTGAGATGTGGTACTCCAGGGTATAGGTTTTCCTTGAAACAGTATGGCATAGTCTGGTGTAGTGCTTTCACCACATCATCCTGACAATAGATATCCACATCGCCGAACTTACAATAAGGTCGGAGGTCGTCAATACCTGCCACATGATCGAAATGGATATGGCTTATGACGACTGCATCAAGCTTTGTGAACGGGAAACGGGTAGTTTGCTGACGGAAGTCCGGCCCGCAGTCTATTAGCACACGAATGCCGCCGTCAGTCTCAAGAAATGCGGACTGACGCAATCGCTTGTCGCGTGGTTCTGTGCTGCGACATACCTCACATTGGCATCCTATTGCCGGTACGCCTATTGAGGTTCCTGTTCCGAGGAATGTTAGTTTCATAATTATAAACTAAGAGTGAAGAGTGAAAAGTGAAGAATTTAAGTTACACTTCTTTGCGTGTGTTTACTAATATAAATTCTTCACTTTTCACTCTTCACTTTTCACTTGTTAGAATTCACTCGTAAAGTGGAACTTGATATTCTCGAAGTCCTGCTGAGCCATAGAGAGAACGTAGCCAGAGTCGGCAAGGAAGACGTCACGACCGTCCTTGTCCTTTGCCATATACTGATACTTACGCTTCTTGAATGCCTCAAGCTCCTGTGCATCGTCACTCTCAATCCAGCAAGCCTTATGCAGATGAACAGGTTCCCAACGACACTTGGCGTTGTATTCGTTCTCAAGACGGTACTGGATAACCTCAAACTGAAGCTGACCAACAGTACCCACGATTCTGCGACCATTAAACTGATTAACGAACAACTGGGCTACACCCTCGTTCATCAACTGCTCAAGTCCCTTCTGGAACTGCTTAGACTTCATCGGATCGTCGTTCTCAATGTATTTGAACAACTCTGGAGAGAATGAAGGGAGTCCGCGGAAATGGATCTTCTCACCCTCGGTAAGAGTATCACCGATCTTGAAGATACCATTATCTGGAAGACCAACGATGTCACCAGCCCATGCCTCGTCGATTGTTGACTTACGCTGTGCCATGAACTGGGTTGGAGAAGAGAAGCGGACGGTCTTGCCCATTCCTACGTGGAGATATGGGGCATTTCTTACGAACTTGCCAGAGCATACCTTACAGAATGCGATACAAGAGCGGTGGTTAGGGTCGATGTTGGCTGTAATTTTGAAGATGAAGCCTGTGAATTTCTCTTCGTCTGGGCTTACCATACGCTCTTCTGCCTTTGTTGGCTTTGGCGATGGAGCAATCTCAACGAAACAGTCGAGAAGTTCCTGAACGCCGAAATTATTGAGCGCAGAACCAAAGAATACAGGTGCTACCTCTGCTGAGCGGTAGGTCTCAACGTCAAACTCAGGATATACACCATCCACGAGTTCAAGGTCTTCGCGGAGCTTGTTGGCATCCTGCTCGCCTACAGTCTTGTCGAGTTCCTCTGAGTTGATGTCAACTGCTACCTTCTCTGTAACACGCTGTTTGTCAGGTGTGAAGAGGTTGAGCTGATTCTCATAGATGTTGTAAACGCCCTTGAACTTAGCACCCTGATTGATAGGCCATGAGAGAGGACGAACCTTGATCTGAAGCTCTTCCTCAAGCTCGTCGAGGAGGTCGAAAGGATCACGCCCCTCACGGTCCATCTTATTGATGAAGATGATAACAGGAGTGTTGCGCATACGGCAGACTTCCATGAGCTTACGTGTCTGAGCCTCTACACCCTTTGCTCCATCGACGACGATGATAGCAGAGTCAACGGCTGTGAGCGTGCGGTAAGTGTCCTCGGCGAAGTCCTGGTGACCAGGGGTGTCGAGGATGTTCACCTTATATGGGAGTGCCCCTTCTTCCTTATCGGCTTCTGGGAGGTAGTCAAATTCCATTACGGATGTAGATACTGAGATACCACGCTGCTTCTCAATATCCATCCAGTCACTGGTCGCGGTCTTACGAATCTTATTGTTCTTAACAGCTCCAGCCACCTGAATCTGTCCACCGAAAAGCAGGAATTTCTCGGTCAATGTAGTCTTACCCGCATCCGGGTGTGAGATAATCGCAAAGGTGCGTCTTCTTTCTATTTCTTTGTTCATAATTCCTTTTAAATTAAAAATGAAAAATGAATAATTAAAAATACAAGTTACAATTAATGGTTAATGTTGTGAGCGAAAAAGTGTAACTTGTATTTTTCACTTTTCACTATTCACTTTTCACTTAACTTAGTCCCAGAACTTCGGATCTTCCTTTTCCTTGAAGTAATAGTCGTTGAGCATACCGATGAAGGTGGTGATTTCCTTTACGGCATTGGCTGTGTTCTGGGTTATCTCCTTGTTCTGCAAGCGAAGGAGCATAGTGCCGTAGAGGGCATTGAAACAAGTCTCGATCTCACCGGCAGCCTCGCCGTTAGAGTTCTTCTGACGAAGCTCAACGATGAAAGGAAGGACTTTGTAATACTCAGTGCTGTAAAATGGGAACTTAGGGCTGTCGAGCAACTGGGTGTGCAGTTCTGATAGCTGCTGCAATACGAGTTTGTTAATCTGGATATGCCCTTTCTCACGGCATCCCTCCTGATTGATCATATGGATAAGGTTGCCGTACCAATCCACCATCTCCTCCCTCTGCTCATCGGTGCAGTCGAAGCGTGATATGTACTCCTTCTTTATTTGCAGGAGATTACAACCGTAGGCACGTATGATGTCCTCTACCTGCCACATGTAAAGCAGGTATTCTGCAATATTTTCTTTTCTGAGTTTCTGGGCTATGAGCATTTGTTTCTATTTAACTTTCGCTTAGCTCAAGTTTTGGGTTTTGAGGTTTTAAAGGTTTTTAGGTTCTTAGGTCGTAATGCTATTAGCGATGCTGACCATATAACCTCATAACCTTATGACCTCTGAAGTTGAGCTTGCGAGACTTCTGTCGTTAATAAAAAGTATATAGATTGAATACCGTTCCTATGAACATTATTGTGGAGAGCACCATTACAATGCTACCTATCAGTCGGTTGATGTAGATGATGCTCTTGTTGCTGAATTTCTCTCTTACCTTGTCGATAAGCCAGGTTAATCCCCACCACCATAGCAAGGCACCACCGAAGATGCTGGCATAGCCGAGTGACATCTCAAACGGATGGTCAGGCACCACGAAAGCCGCCTGTGCATAGCAAGCCATGAAGAGGAAGATGATGAGCGGATTCGAGATGGTGACTATGAAGGCTGTCAGTCCGTTGTGGAAAAGCGTTCCCTTCTTTCCGCTGACATGGATATTCTTCATCGGGTTGCTACGGAAACAGTAGAGTCCGAAGATGAATAGCAATATGCTACCGAATATCTGCAAATAGAATTTATTCTGGTGGTCGGTTATGAGATCCATTACGAAGCTCATGCCGAAACCCGTGAGCAAGGCATATATTATATCGCTTATGGCAGCACCTATGCCTGTTACGAAACCATATCTGCGTCCTTTGTTCAGGGTTCGCTGAACACAGAGCACGCCAACTGGTCCCATTGGGGCAGATACCACTACGCCGATGAATACGCCCTTCAGCAGTAGCTCAAGGATATTTATTTGGTCGAATGGGAAAGGCAATTTATCTTGAATTTATAATGTGAATGTTCACGCCTTAAAGTGTTTACACTTTTGCGATTCGGACTGCAAAATTACTAATTTTTCCCGAATTGCATACATTTCTTGTCAAAATAATGCCAAAAACTTTGTAGTATTCACGTTTTTTCTTAATTTTGTACGGAATTTTTAGTAAATAACTTGAAAAAATATGAACCAGACAAAACCATATACCATTGGCCTTGACCTTGGTGGAACTAACTCAGAATTTGGAATTGTTGATCATGAGGGTAACATCATCGCTTCTTCTACTATGAAGACAGGTGGCTATGCTACCGCTGATGACTATGTTGATGCGGCTATCAAGTGCCTTATGCCTATCATTGAGCAGGTTGGAGGTCTTGATAAGATTGAATACATGGGTGCTGGCGCACCTAATGGTAACTATCTCAATGGTTGCATCGAGTTTGCTCCAAATCTTCCTTGGGCTCACGATTCAAAGGTGCCATTGGCAAAGATGTTCTCTGACCGTCTCGGAGGTCTGCCTGTTCACCTCACCAACGATGCCAATGCGGCTGCTCTTGGTGAAATGACATACGGAGTGGCTCGTGGCATGAAGAACTTTATCGTCATCACTCTCGGTACGGGCGTTGGCTCTGGTATCGTGATTAATGGTGAGATGGTATATGGCTGTGACGGTATGGCTGGTGAACTCGGTCACTTCATCGTTCGCAGGGAGAATGGTCGTCAATGTGGCTGTGGTCGTAAGGGATGCCTCGAAACCTATTGTTCTGCAACAGGTGTGGCTCGTACGGCAAAGGAAATAGTATCTTCTACAGATCGTCCAACACTTCTCCGTGAGATTGAGCTTGATAAGATCACCTCTCTTGATGTCAGCATAGCAGCAAGCAAGGGCGATGAGGTGGCAAAGGAGATCTATGAGTTTACAGGCAAGATGCTTGGTGAGGCTTGTGCTGACTTTGCAACATTCTGTTCTCCAGAGGCTTTCATCTTCTTCGGTGGAATGACAAAGGCAGGTGATTTGCTCTTTGATCCTATCAAGAAGGCATACGAAGAGAACGTAATGCCTGTATTCAAGGGTAAGGCTAAGTTCCTTGTCTCTGGTCTTAATGGTGCAGGTGCTGCTGTATTGGGAGCTGCGGCGGTAAGGTAAAAAGGAAAATTATAAAATGAAAAATGAAAAATAAAAAATACGGATTACCATCTTAAGGTTTTAAGTGTGACCTGTATTTTTTATTTTTCATTTTTCACTTTTCATTTTTACAAATGGATAATTTGATAAATACTTTCGGCATTTCCGCCAAATGCACTAAGCTTTTTGAGTTCTCCACGGTTGAAGAACTCAAGGAACACTATTATGAAATAGCTGAGGCTCGCAAGCAAGGCAAGCTCTTGGTTATCGGTAGGGGAAGTAATCTCTTGCCAACGGGCGATTATGACGGTCTCGTGGTTCGTTCGCGAATCATGGGAAGGACTCTGTGCCGAATCGGCTCCCTCCCTACGGAGGGAAGTCCGATGTTGATAACATCGGAGTATGTGCAAAGCGGGGGGAGAGGCCGCAGTTGTGTTTGTGTGGGATCTGGCGAAACCGTTGACGATGTGATTGCATGGAGTCTCTCACAAGGATTGTATGGTATGGAGAATCTAAGTCTCATACCGGGAGAGGTAGGAGCTTCTGCTGTTCAGAATATAGGTGCGTATGGTGTTGAGGCAAAGGATTTTATCGTGAGCCTTCATGCTCTCGACCTTGAAACTGGCGAAATTGTAGAGATAACCAATGAGCAATGTGAGTATGGCTATCGACAGTCTCGTTTCAAGAAGGATTGGAAGAACCGCTTCATAATAACCGATGTCACCTATCAATTAAGTACCACGTTCACGCCTCATCTCGACTATGGCAATATCCGTAAGGTGCTTGAAGAGAAGGGAATATCATGCGATGTGAAGGATGGCCAATTAACCGCCCAACTTCTTCGTGATACTATCATAGATATTCGCAATGCGAAACTGCCCGACTATGAGGTGGAAGGTAATGCTGGCTCTTTCTTCATGAACCCTATTGTCAGCAAAGAGAAGTTTGCTGAACTCATAGCCAAATATCCGAATATGCCATATTATCCCGTTAGCGCTCCGGCTCCCTCTCTACGGGAGAGGGCGGGGGGAGAGGCCGTTAAACTCCCTGCTGGTTGGCTAATCGACCAATGTGGTTGGAAAGGAAAGACACTTGGTCGTGCAGGTGTGCATGACAAGCAAGCCCTTGTACTTGTTAATAAAGGAGGCGCAACTGGCGAGGAGGTTGTCGCTCTCTGTCGTCAGGTGCAGAAAGATGTCCTCGACCGCTTCGGTGTGGAAATCCATCCTGAGGTAAACATCATTTAGAAAGTAAATTAACGTGAGTTCGACGAATTCAAAATACCCTAAAAACGCATCTCCGATGCTTGGCTTTGGAACAAAAATTAGCGACGATGACCAGAAAATTTAAATCAGAAAATTTATTTTTTGGGGAAATTTTCTGGCAATTCGTGGTAATTTTTAGTAAAACAAAAAGCAGCTTGCTGATAATAAGGTAATTTTCGTCGAGCTCACGTTAAATTATCAGAAAAATCAGTTTTTCTGATCTCTTTGCAGTTCCCTTGTGATTCCTATGCAAATCCCTACCAAGTCCCATTTTTCGCCCATTCTAAGGAACGGATCTGGAACGGACTTGAAGCGAACCTGAAACGGAGGTGGAACGGTATCACAACGGTATCACAACGGACTTACAGGGTTGACACATGGAGGTGAAAAAAGTAACATAGTAACATAATAACTGTTACCAAAAACACAGACTGGATGTGTTGCTTTATAATGTTTATTATATAAATAAATATATTTATTTATATTATAAAACTTTTAGAGTGGGGGGATAGTCCCCTTATTTGGTAACAGTTATTATGTTACCATGTTACCTTTCCGTGTCAAAAGCTATTGCATTTAATTCTAAAAAAATCTCAATACCCACAAAAAAGAGGGCATCCCGTTGCGAGATACCCTCCTTTAATTCTATCTTGCTTGAAAGCATTACCAAGGATTGTATGGCTCATCCGTTTCTGGGTCAGTAGGCCATTCCCAATCTTCATCTTCATTTACATCAAGCGAGTCTTCTTGTGATGTAACGAGCATGAGCATATTTATCTTCATCTGACAGACCTCTATCCAAGGCTTTAGATATTGCTTTCTGCTATCGCTATCTGTCGTAATCATAAATTTCTTCATAGTTGTTTTCTGTTATTTTATTACGACTTTCTTTCCATTTTTTATATAGATGCCAGAAGCTGAAGGCTTTTTAGCAACCATTCTACCAGTCAGGTCATAGAACAAACCGTCGTTGTCATCATCTTCGGCAGATACTACATCAATGTCAGTTGCAGTTTCTTCTGCGAATGGGAAGAACTCACGAGCCAAGGCAACACCAGTGTTCATAATGAGATAAGCTTTTTCCGCAGGAATATTAGCGCCCTTCCAATGATAGAAGCCAACACCATTTGCACCTTTCACAAGCATATAGGTGTTCTCTGGTGTGGTGACAGCGGTTGCAGAGCCTTTCAGTTCATTACCGTCCAACGTACCAGTTGCAGATGCTGCATAGGTCATAGTTACGTTGGCATCAGCAGATTTCAGAATAACAGCATTTCCAGCAGGTATAACCTTGTCATCCACTTCCTTCAATATAACCTTCTGCTTGTTTGCGCTCATCTTGGCAGTATATACCATAGTGTTCACATCAGCAGCATAGCCAGCATTCTCGTTGTAATACGTAGCCCAGTAATTACCCTTGCCATCGCTATTAGCAATAATGTTGAATTGGTCATCCACATATTCCACCACCATCTTCTTGTTGTATGTGTCGTATGGTAGTATCTTGTCAAGCGTCCATGTGCCGTTGCCATTGTCTGCGAGTTCATAGGTAACTGTCAATTTGCCAATTTTAACTTTCAACTTTCCCACGTCCGAGTAGTGTCCTGTAGAGTCCAACACCTTATAATAGACGGTGTATGTTTTAGGGATGGATGCCGTAGGTATTTCCTCGCTGAAGTCCTTGCCATCAAGCGAATACATCATCGTTCCGTCCTCAGACGAGCCGGCATTGATGAGCTGTTGAGCCTCACCTGTATATACAAGGTCACTTATGGCAGTAGGAGCGGTAAAGGCTATATCCTCATATTCCACCATCATCCTCACGTTGTAGGCTGGCATTGCATCGAGCGACCACGTGCCATTGCCTTTGCCCGTCAGCGTCATAGTGTTTTGGGCATGACACGTCAGCGCAGAGAAAAGCAACAAAAACTGCAGTTTAATTTTTCTTTTGTATTTCATACTTCTTGTGCTTTAGTTGTTACTTTGCTGGTACAAGCTTGATGCTTTTGATCTTCTTTCCGAGGGGCACGTTTTGAGGAGTTACCGTTACGGATTCACCTGGAATGACGAACACATTCCCATTGGTTGGAGTTACACCGTTCACCTCCCACCCGTCTGGTATATCTGAAATGGCACTACAAAATTTACCATTCTTAATACATTTACTATCTATAACAGGGCGTATAAATGCAATATCTGCTCCAGTATCATATCCTTGTAATATGGATCCTGATAAATAACTTGGATAATACGAAGTCGTATGTGTCCCCCATTCCTCTTTTCTGAGACCCACTATCGGATAACAGTAAGTCATAGGAATAGTACCTTCATAAGTATAAGTTCTAAATATCTTAATAGATTTTCCATTGATTTTTGAAACAAATGTGTATTCATCATCAACTACTTTTCTTGTACAGTTTTCATATAACTCCCTGATCTGCGACTCTGTGGGCAATATCCATTGGGCTCCCCAACCAATGCTGGTATTAGACATTTTATATATGTTCGAAAGAGGAATACTCATCGCATCCTCCGTAGCCCATAGTGTACCTGAAGGCAGTCCAAGATCCACATACTCATGCCCATTAGCCAAGTTCTGTGCCTGTGCGCCCAAAATGAGAGAGAGGAGCGCAACGATTGTAGTAAAGATTTTCTTTTTCATAAATGATTGTTATTTTGTTATTGGTAAGTTATTATAAAACGAATTTAGGCTTCCCCCGCATTTCTGCAAGAAAAGCCACTTATTGATGCGGATGCGTACGCAACCGCATACATCATTATAAACCAATAGTTTATAGAGAGTATGTATGTATGTATGTATGTATGTATGTATGTATGTGCGCGGCACAAAATTCTGGAACTACCAAGAACTTTGTGTTGGGCAATGTAGAAAAATCAGATTTACACATACACGACATTTTATTAAAACCGATACTATATTTGGTATTTTCGTGCAAAAGTAATCAAATTATCTGAAACCTCCAAATATTTTTGCAAAAAAATGCCCAAATGAGCGTAAATTCGACAAAAACATCTCGTAAACGCAACTCCGTTGCTTGGTTTTTTGAACAAAAATTAGCGACGATGACCAGAAAATTTACCAGAAAATTATTTTTGAACACAGTTATCGCAGATTACATAGATGTCAATCATGAGCGCAAGCGAAAATATCCGTAAAATCTGTGCTGTCTGTGGTCAAAGAAAATTAATGCGAGATTAATGTGGTATTAATGGGCATTATATGTTTTCGTTTTGCGAACCTACATTAATTTTCACGAATGACACATTAATACCGCATAAATTTTAACGTAATTTCGATGAATAACCTTTTGTTGTCGCATAACATTAATTGGGACATTAATATGACATTAATGAGCCTTACGGCTTAGATTCTCATAAATTTTTGTCCTAATTAACGTGAGTTCGACGTAAAAATAAGGGAAGCGGTTTTGTCTGATTTATCTGAAGCTGGCGCAATACATGCTCCGAATTGTTCAGATACATCATATAAATCCGTTTTTTTTTTACTCACGCTAATGTAACTTCTGAATCTTGTTCATTTTTCCATTTCCAACGTAAGCAGAGCATAGTGAGGTCGTCACTCTGTTCATAGCCATCAACGAATTGCTTGACAGCATCATAAACACCATCAGAGAGGTCTTTCATTGACATATCCTTTAGCAAATCGACCATTGCAAGCGTAGAGTTGTCGCCAAAGAGAGCCTTGTCTTTGTTCTCTGCCTCAGTAACACCATCTGTATAAAGGAAAAGGGCATCACCCTCAGAGAGCTGCATTTCTTCCGACTTGTATTCAAATTCGCCAAGCACACCGGCTGGTAGATTAACCTCAGGAGTCATAAAGCTGGTCTTGCCATCATGTATCCAGATAGGGACATTATGTCCTGCATTACAATATTCTACCTTACCAGTCTGCATATCGAGTACTCCACAGAAGAGAGTGCAGAACATATCCTCATCATTGCCTTCAGCAAGTCCATTGTTGATAGCCTCGACAATGATAGATGCACTTGTGCTATAACGCGCCACATTACGGAAAAGATGTCCTACGACGGTCATAAACAATGAAGCTGGTACTCCCTTGCCCGATACATCACCGATTAGGAAATACAATCGGTCATCACGCATGAGGAAATCGAAAATATCACCGCCAACTTCCTTCGCAGCCCTCTGCATTCCATAAATGTCAATATCCCCTCTATCAGGAAAGGCAGGAAAAACCTTGAGCAACATACCCTGCTGAATCTTCGCAGCAATAAGAAGATCACGCTCCATGTTGGCCTTCTTCTCTGTCGTGGCACGCAGATCCTCAATATATTTTGTGAGTTCGCTCTGCATGGATACAAAAGAATCACGCAGATGCGAGATGTCCGAATGTCCTTTTATAATCGGCAGCTTAGTGTTGAAATTTCCCTGGGCAATAGCATCGGTAGCCTCTGCAATCTTGCCAAGAGGGCGCAACTGCCAGTTCACGGTTATCACGATACATAGGATAATGATGAAGAAAAGTATTGCGAGCATAAAAATTGAGAACCCGGTGACTATCTGGGTCAAGAGGGTATCATCCCGTAATGGCACATCGCATATCACACGCCATCCTGTTGCTTTTACGTATGTACTTCCATTCTGAAGCATGAAATCCTGAATACCCGAATATACTCGCGTCCCATAATTCTTGCCGTTTTCTTCAAAGACCTTAGGATATTCCTTGGCTTTTTTCAGTATCCTCACGCTGTCCGTGTAATAGACATATAGGTCGTTACTTGTTATGACAGAGACCTTTGCTCCACTCTCATCGCCCACTTCCTCTCTTGCAAGTTTATCAAGCCAGTCGAGCCTTACATTAGCACAAAGGGAGGAATATATATTTCCACGTGAGTTTTTTAGTGGCGTAACATAGCTTACTACAAGGATCTTGGCGCTATCCTTTTCTACGAGGTAAGGCTCACTCCACAGACTCGCTCCGCTTGTCTGTGCCATAGCCACGCATTTCTTCACCTCCTCGGCCTCGGCAAGTTTGTTCGTAGAAAGATAGACAGTATCAATATAATCCATCTTACCGAGACTGTCCCTGAAAATGGTGGAGTTATTCTCTGTCATACGCTTCTGCAATGCCATGAGCGCACCAGTCTTCATCACATTCTCTATATGATTCATGCGGTCATTGATAGAGGACGTAATCATTCTGCTCATATTGATCTGCCTGTTACCATTGGTCACAAGACTCACGCCAAACGTTACACTACGGGTAAAGAGCCATCCCAGGATAACCAATATGATGATCAGCACCATATTGATGCGGAAAGACATGGACGAGAAAAACCTACGTTTCTTATGTTGCTTATATTTCTTCATGACATAAGTGATGATAAAACCATTTTCGGCACAAAGGTAATAAAAGTATTTCATTTCTGCAACAAAATACTATCACAAAAACAAAAAAAATGCCGCTTGCGGAAAAACCGTAAGCGGCATAGCTTTATTTATTTCAAAGGGAGATTACTCGCCCTTCTCCATCTTAGCCTTGAGAGCAGCAAGTGCGTCGAAGTCACCGAGAGACTGAGCAGCAGCAACATTCTGGATGCTTGCAGCGTCGTCCTTCTTGGCAGCACGTGGCTTACGAGCTGGCTTCTTCTCCTCCTCGCGCTCAGCCTCGAATGTACGAGAGTGAGAGAGGATGATACGCTTTGTGTCCTTAACGAACTCGATTACCTTGAACTCGAGCTCCTCGCCAACCTGTGCGTCAGAACCATCTTCCTTAACAAGGTGCTTTGGTGTAGCGAAGCCTTCACCACCCTCGTTGAGAAGGATAACTGAACCACGCTCCATCTTCTCAGCGATCTTACCTGTGTGAACAGAACCTGGTGTGTAGATTGACTCGTAAGTATCCCAAGGATTGTCCTCGAGCTGCTTGTGACCGAGAGAGAGACGACGGTTCTCCTTGTCGATATCGAGAACGATAACGTCGATAGGAGCACCAACCTGTGTGAACTCAGAAGGATGCTTTACCTTCTTTGTCCAAGAGAGGTCAGAGATATGGATAAGTCCGTCAACACCCTCCTCGAGCTCTACGAAGATACCGAAGTTAGTGAAGTTACGAACCTTAGCGTTGTGCTTAGAACCTACAGGGTACTTCTTCTCGATAGCCTCCCATGGATCCTCTCTGAGCTGCTTGATACCGAGAGACATCTTGCGCTCATCGCGGTCGAGAGTGAGGATAACTGCCTCAACCTCGTCACCAACGTGAAGGAACTCCTGTGCTGAACGGAGGTGCTGGCTCCAAGACATCTCTGATACGTGGATCAGACCCTCTACGCCAGGAGCAACCTCAACGAATGCACCGTAGTCAGCGATAACGACAACCTTACCCTTGAT
>Ga0256407_10003290_pt1 | contig 29019 bp, 23 predicted proteins | sample RumenRJG_04DNA_FD_193489 | JGI IMG/M metagenome (GOLD analysis project Ga0256407, IMG submission 193489) | Bovine rumen microbial communities from Lethbridge, Alberta, Canada - RJG_04 | ecosystem: Host-associated > Mammals > Digestive system > Stomach > Rumen | place: Canada: Alberta...
GAGCTTCGACATGTGGGTTTATCCGAAGTGTAAGAACGGCTATGCCCGCTTCTTCAAGGAATGGGCAGACAAGGACATCACTAACCTTGTGTTGGCAAATCGTCGGCATCCCAGCATCGTGATGTGGTCAATCGGTAACGAGATTCCTGAACAGGGCATAGCTGGTGGACGCGAAATGGCCGCCCACCTGCAGGATCTCTGCCACCAGTTGGACCCCACGCGACCTGTCACGCAAGGTTGCGACCGCCCAGACAATGCCGTCAGCACGGGCTTCCTGCAAACGATGGACGTGCCAGGTCTGAACTACCGCCTACACCGCTATCAGGACACGTATAATAAGTTGTGGCATGGCTTCCTGCTGGGTAGCGAGACCACCTCGACGGTTTCGTCACGCGGCGTATATAAGTTTCCAGTCAAGACCGATGATAACTCGCGCTACTCTTCCTGGGCCAAGGGCTACGACCCGAAGGCTATCAAGGAGGCCGACGGCCAGTGCTCGGGCTATGACGTGGAGTACTGTGCCTGGTCGAATTTGCCCGACGATGACTGGCGTTGGCAGGAGGACTACGACTGGGTGATAGGTGAGTTCGTATGGACGGGCTACGACTATCTGGGTGAACCTACGCCCTTCGATGAGTACTGGCCCTCGCGCTCAAGCTATTTCGGCATCTGCGACCTGGCAGGCCTGCCCAAGGACCGCTATTATCTCTATCGCTCACACTGGAACAAAAACGAGCACACCATCCACCTGCTGCCTCATTGGACATGGGGTAAGGAGCGTATCGGACAGGTGACACCCGTCTATTGCTATACCGACTACGATGAGGCCGAACTCTTCGTCAACGGCAAGAGTCAGGGGAGAATTAAAAAATTAAAGAATTTAAAAATTAAAGAATTAAATGATCCCCATCGTCTGGACCGCTACCGCCTGCGCTGGAATGACGTGAAGTACGAGCCCGGTGAGGTGAAGGTCGTGGTCTATGATGCAGAGGGAAAGGCAGCCGGTGAAGAAGTCCTGAAAACCGCAGGAAAGCCTGTTGCTTTGAAGACAGAGGTCTGGACACAGCAAGCCTCAAATCTCAAATCCGACGGCAACGACCTGGCATTCGTCACCGTCAGCTTGGTTGACAAGAATGGCACGTTCGTCCCTGATGCCACTGACCAGTTGTCGTTCGAGGTGAGCGGTCAGGGTAAATTCCGTGCTGTCTGCAACGGCGACGCCACCAGTCTGGAACCCTTCACCAAGCCCTCCATGAAGCTCTTTTCCGGGCAGTTGGTTGTAGTAGTGCAGGCAGGCAAAGAAAAAGGCCAGCTGACGCTTGTTGTCAAGGACCAGCAGCGCAAGCTGACCAAGAAGATTGTCATCCCCGTAGAATAAATAAGTATCACCATTCTATAATAGCCCCTCCCTTTGGGAGGGGTTGGGGTGGGCTCTTATAATTTCTCTCCGTAGCACAAATCGCCACAGTCGCCGAAGCCAGGCACGATATACTTATGTTCGTTCATCCCTGGATCGATGGCGGCGCACCAAAGGGTGACATCCTCTGCTACGCTCTTTTTTAGCATTTCAACACCTTCAGGGGTGCCTATGACACTGGCAATGTGTACCTGGTGTGGCTTACCCGTCTTCAGCAATGCCTCGTAGGCTGCTACCATAGAGCCACCCGTGGCCAGCATCGGGTCGACGATAATCACCGTCTTACCCTTCACGCTGGGCGATGCCATATATTCCGTGTGGATGCCCACCTCGGTATGCTCACGGTTGGTGTACATACGGAAGGCCGACACAAAGCCGTTCTCAGCATGGTCGAACACCCGCAGAAAACCCTCATGGAAAGGCAGGCCGGCACGAAGAACCGTAGCCAGTAGTACCTCATCCTTGATCAAAGGAATGTCGATGGTGCCAAGTGGGGTAGTCACTGTCTTGGGCCTATAGGTGAGCGACTTGGAAATCTCATAAGCCATCATCTCGCCGATGCGCTCAATGTTGTTACGGAAAAGCAAACGGTTTTTCTGATAGCTCTTGTCGCGAATCTCGGCCATGAAATGGTTGATGACCGAATTCTGTTCTGAGAAATTGATGATTTGCATAATCGTAGTGTTTTTAGTTGGCCGCAAAAGTACAAAAATAAAACGAGCCGAACAAATGTTCCGTCTGTTTTTTGTGACATAAAGTGACACAATAAGGCCTCAAACGCCAGAGTGAAAAAACTTGCTTTTAAAAAATTTAACGTCAAAATGTTATCTATTTTGCAAGAAAAGTACTACTTTTGCAATTATAAACTGCCGATTACATCAAATTCGCACAAAATAGTAATATTCATGCAAAATAAATACAGTATCCATGCAACATAAACTCAGAGCCCAACAGCTCAGATTCTTATTGTCGATGTTGATTGCATTGGCTCCACTTGTTGGAATCAAGGCACAAGAGCAACGCATGCTGGAAGGTGTGGTGGTGACACAAAAGGGAGAGCCGGTTATCGGTGTTGTGGTGCGCGACCGTGACAGCAAGGCCCAGGCAGTGACCGACCTTGACGGTATTTTCAAGATTGCAGCTGCAACGGAACGCCTAACGCTGAACTTCACCTACTTAGGCATGCGTCCCACCACATGGAGCGGAAAGGCTACCGATGCCTGTCTGGTTGTGATGGAAGAAGATGCGCAACAGATGCAGGAAGTGGTGGTAACGGGTTATCAGCAACTGGACCGCAGGCACCTCACCTCAAGTGTGTCGTCGAAAGATATGGACGACATTAAGATAGCAGGTGTGTCGGATGTGTCGAAGATGCTGGAAGGCCAGATTCCCGACCTGGTGTCGATGCTCCCTTCAGGCGAGATCAATGCCACCAGTCGTATTCGCATACGTGGTACCTCAACACTGGTAGGTAATCGCGAACCTCTGTGGGTGGTTGATGGCATCATCCTTACCGACCCCGTTGACCTGTCGAGCGACGTGCTGAACGACCCTGACTACGTGAACCGCATAGGTAATGCCATTGCAGGCATTAACCCACAGGACATTAAGCGCATTGACGTACTGAAGGATGCTGCTGCCACGGCACTTTACGGCACACGTGCTGCCAACGGTGTAATTGTAGTCACTACGAAGAGTGGACGCGAGGGTAAGCCCGTGGTCAGCTATAACACACAGCTCACCTGGCGCAAGCGCCCTTACTATACCGATTCGAAGATTAACCTCATGAACTCGGCAGAGCGCATACAGTTCTCCCAGTATCTCACTGAGCAGCACTACATCTTCCCTTCAGGCATGCCAAAGGTGGGCTACGAAGAGGCTTTGTCGCAGCTCTATTCAGGCAACATCAGTCAGCAGGAGTTTGAGCAGCAGGTGGTGCAGATGCAAACCATGAATACCGACTGGTTTGACATTCTCTGCCATAACTCGTTCTCACACGATCATTCCGTATCAGTAACGGGCGGTTCTGAAAAGGTGCGTTACTACACCTCGGTGGGCTATACCGATCAGGACGATGTAATCAACAACACCACCAACCGCCGTTACACCACAATGGCAAAGATAGACATGGACCTCTCGTCGAAGTTCAAGTTGCAGGTGAACGTGAACGGCTACCTGAACAAACGACAGTATGCACAGGACGACAACAACCCCATTGACTATGCCTACAACACCAGTCGTGCCATTGCAGCCTATGATGCCGACGGCAGCTACCACAAGTATCTGAAGTCTGGCAACAACGGCTATTACTACTACAGTATCCTGAACGAACTGGAAAACAGTTCGATGGAACAGCAGACCGATGCCGTGACAGCAACGCTGAACCTACGTTGGCAAACAACGGAGGATTTGTTCTTCAATGCTGTGGCCTCAGCCAATATACAGCATGCCGACATTGAAGGTTGGTGGGGAGAGAACACCTACTATGCCTCGAACCTGCGACGCGGTGAGCTGGATGGCGAACAGGACATGCAAAGTCTGATGCCCTATGGCGGTGAGCTACAAACGCAAAACACCAAGACCATTGGCTGGACTGCCCGTCTGCAGGGTAACTACAACAAGTACTTCGGCAACTATAACCACAACATCAACATAGCTGCAGGCTTGGAAGCCAGCTCGACCAACTACACTGGAGAGCAATGGACACAGCGAGGCTACTACAAGGATCGTGGACGTACGTTTGCCTCTAACATCCCTTCAACATTTACAGAATACTGGAACTGGCAGCATTCGAACGTGCCCACCATCACTGACACGAAGTCGAACATGCTCTCTGCCTATGCTACTGTCAGCTACAGCTATAAGACCCTATTTACCGTCAATGCCAACGGTCGTTTCGACGGTTCGAACAAGTTCGGCTCACGTTCCAAAGAGAAGCTGCTACCCATCTGGTCTGTCTCAGGTAATGCCAACCTGCAGGACATCTGTAAGATTGAGGTTCCCTGGATGAACCAACTGTCGCTGAAGGCATCGTATGGTGAGCAGGGAAACATGCTCGACAACCAGACCTCAGAGTTGGTCATCAAGAAGGGCAATATGAACGCCTACTACGGTGAAATGACCTCGGAGGCAGCTTATTTTGCCAATCCCGACCTGAAATGGGAGAAGACCCATTCCACCAACATCGGTCTGGAAGCCTCGTTCCTCGATAACCGTTTGCAGTTTGAGGCCGAATACTTCCACAAGAAGACTATCGATGCCTTCCTGTCGAAGAAGATTGCCGACATTAACGGCTTTGATTCCTATATCGTGAACTCAGGCACCATCACCAATAAAGGATATAACTTCACCCTGACGGCTACGCCCATCAAACTGAAGCATTTCTATTGGATATTCTCTGGCAACCTGTCGAAAATATACAATGAGATTGAGACGGCCCCAGGTGCTGAGACCTATGAGCTTGATGACTTCCTTACAGGAAATGCCGTGGTGCAGGGACAGCCCATTGGCACGTTCTACAGTTATCGGTTCGCAGGCTTGAGTCCTGTAGATGGTGGCCCAGTATTCGAAGACTGGGAAGACCGCTATACCGAGATATCCAATTCCGACAACTACAGCACCTATACCCGTGTGCTCACGCCTTCAGGCAAACGCGAGCCGGACATTACGGGCAGCATCAACAACACCTTCACCTACAAGCAGTGGCGACTGGGTGTCACCTTTTTATATAATATAGGAGCCAAGACGCGCCTGTTCCGCCTGTTCGACGGTGTGAACGGAAGGGGCTATTCATCGGAAATAAATGTGAACCGCGATTTGATGAACCGCTGGATGAACCCCGGCGACGAGCAGCACACCTCTATTCCGGCCATTATCGGTCAGGGCAATCCTGCCTACTACTATTATAACGACCATTGGGCACAGGGTGGTAATACGCAGATTATCTGGAAAGGTGCCCACATTGCCGACAATGCCTGGCAGATGTACGACTACAGCGACGTGCGCGTAGTTAGTGCCGACTACCTGAAGCTCTCTACCCTATCGCTTACCTACGAGTTTGACCGCAAGCAGCTGGCAAAGTTAGGACTGGAGCGACTGGCACTCACACTGAGCGGCTATAACCTCAAGACATGGTGCGACAGCGCCTTGCGTGGTCAGACACCCACACAGGGAGGCTTTTCACAAGTACAACTATCCGACACGCCCAGCTACACCTTGGGCGTAAGTGTCGATTTCTAAGAAAGGAGGCTCATGATGAAACAATCCATATATCATATGTTCAGTACAGGCCTTGTTGGTTGTGCCGTGTGTGCACTCTTCATTTCCTGTAGCGATTTCCTTGAGGAATATTCTCAAGATACAGACTATGTACGCTCCTGGAAGGACCTTGACGAACTGCTCATAGGCGACTGTTATTGGCCTGCGAATGATACGGAAATGTTCAACGAACAGTCGAACCTCGGCATGTTCATTCACTTACTGGCCGATGAACTGGAAGAGCAGAACACCAGCTATTCGGGTGGCTATGCCATGTACGACGACCACCAGCGCCTGTTTGGCTACCTCACGTGGCAACAGCGTTCTGGACAGAACGAGACCTATTCAGGCTACTATCCTGAAAATGCCTTCTGGACACAGGTCTACAAGAAGATTAACATTGCCAACAATGTATTGAGCAATCTGCAGAAGGTGGCTCGCAACACTACCGACGAAATAGAAGGTGCAGCGAAGGTGGAGGGTGAGGCCCGCTTCCTGAGAGCCTACTACTACCTCACGCTGGTAAGTCTATATGGTCAGCCTTATGCTCCCTCAACAGCAGCCTCGATGGCAGGCATTCCCCTGAAGACCTCGCCAGAGGTGGAGGATGTGAAGTGGCAGCGCAACAGTGTGGAAGAGGTGTTCCGCCTTATCGAGTCAGACCTGCTGGCAGCCGATGAAGCCTTCAATGGCGTAAAGAAGGAGAAACGTAGCATCTACCGTGCCGACCAGACTGCCGTACGCCTGCTGCTGAGCCGTGTTTACCTTTACATGCAGCAATGGCAGAAGGCAGCTCGCTATGCACAGTTGGTTATTGATAGTCACCCTCAGCTACAAGACCTCCGTACCACCCAGACCCCGATGATGTTGAAGGGCAACACAGAAAACATCTTCTCGATGGGTGGCGACGACCTGCCCGTTATGATTGGTTACCAGGCACAGGCATTACGTGTGAGCAAAGCGCTGTACAACACCTTCTCCAGCAATGACCTGCGCCGACAGCTTTGGTTGTGGAAGAACGGTGTGTTTCAGGGGTTGACCCTGCGGCAGGATGCCTCTGCCTCTTTTACTTCTCCCCTTGACCACACACAGGCCAACTACTACTATTATGGCTATACCGGTTACTTGCTGCATGAGCAGTCGCCCATCTCGTCGCTGTTCTGGATGCGCTCAGCCGAGGCATACCTGAACTTAGCAGAAGCACAAGCCTACCAGGGAGATGAGACAGCAGCCCGTACAGCAGTGAACACCCTGCGTCGCCACCGCTTTAGCAATAGCACTACCCAATGGGAACTGAGTTCTACGGGCAGTCAGCTCATCACGGATATTCGCCAGGAACGTCGTCGCGAGCTGATGCTTCAGGGACATCGCTGGTTTGACCTGCGTCGTTACCGTGTTTGTGCTGTACAGCCTGAGCAAATCAGCATTTCGCACAATTACACCTACTACGAGGAGCGTGGCAGTAGTAAGCCACTGGAGACACGTAAGTATGTGCTCACTGCCGAAGACCCCACTTGGACACAACCCATTCCACAGGAGGTGCTCGACTTCAACACGGGCATGGAGGGAAATGGCAACCTGTGGCGTGAATATACCGTTGTACCAACAGAAGAATAGAACATGGAAATAAAGATAAAGAAACTCATCACCATCTCAGGGTTGTGCCTTGCTGCTGTAGTTGCGCTTGTAAGCTGCAGTAAGGAAGAGTCGCCAACGCCAGCGTACAAGAATCCGTCGACCAGTTTCCTGCCCGATGAAAACGACACCAGTGAAGAGGCGCAGCTGTGCCGTACGTTCTTCAGCGAAACAGGTTCATACCTATTGTTCAACGACACCATACAGCGGCAGGTGCTTGGTATCGACATCAATGGTCAGGAACGTAGTTTTATTGAGACCATCGACTTCACTTATAATGTAGGACAGTCGAGCAGTATGAACTCATTCTTTAGGTTTACTCTGTTGCAGACGTTCGAACAGAAACAAATGGTGACCAATTTCATGAACGAGTATATATTGCCGCATCTTACAGGCAAGCTACGCCCCTTCAGTTGGTTCCTGTGTAATGTCATTAACAGCTATAGCGACAGCTACTCTGCTCCCTCGAAGCCCTATTCCGTTTCATGTCAGCGCTGCATTGGTGTGGCAGGCAACTACCTGATACTGCGCGATCGTACCGATACCCAGAAGCAACAGTACGCCCAACGCATTCTTAATGGCATCATCGGACAGTTGGCTACCAACAACAGCAGTGCCTTTGGCGAGTTCTTCAAGTACAGTACCAACTACTATAGTGCCGACTATTCACGGTTTGGCTATACAGACCGTCCGTTACAGGCCGAACTCTATCGTATGGGCTTCATCAGTTCTACTGGCATTTCTACTTTCCCCTCTATGTCAACCGACCTGGGTGTCTATGCACTGTTAGTTATCCAGTACACCGACGAACAACTGGCCCAGCAATATGGCAGCTATCCCATTATCCTGGAAAAAGCAGCTGTGGTACGCCGCATCCTGACAGAGCTGGGATATGTATTCTAAATAATGATGATCATGAACAGAATGAGAAATATCATACTTCCGCTTTTGGGACTGTGCATAGCAATTAGCTTTAACGCCTGTTCCACTGACGATGATACACCCGACAAGGTGCCTGGCGAACGGAAAGCATCGTTTGTTGATGCACGCGACGGACAACGGTATAACTACGTTACCTATGCTGGCTTGGATTGGATGACTGAGAATGCCCGTTACGACATCAACGACGACGTGAACAGTTCTATCTACTTAGATGCCGATGAGAATGGCTCTACGGGCAATGCCAACTACTCCAGCACCCGTAACCTACAGCGCTACGGACGCCTGTACACGTTGGCAGGAGCCAAGGCCGCCTGTCCTGACGGTTGGCGTTTACCCACCGACGAGGATTGGCAGCGGTTGGAAATAGCCTTGGGTATGTCGGCTGGCGATGCTGCTGCCGATGGCTGGCGCGGAAGAATAGCCCGTTCCATGCTTTCCGTCTACGATGACCTCAGCGACCTGAACCTGCTTCTTGGCGGATATTTCTTCCTGCATGTGGGCGTATCAGGCAGCTGGCGCTTTATGGGTAGCTACGGCTACTACTGGACATCTTCACAAGATAAAAGCAAGGAGGGTGAATACTATTATGTGCGTAAACTCACGTATGCCAATGATGCCGTGTGCCGCATGAGTATGGAGCCCACCAGTTATAAACTCAGTGTACGTTACGTCCGCGATGCGCAGTAAACTGCTACATACCCTCTGTGCCTGCCTTGTAAGCTGTACGCTCAACGCAGCCACCGTTTCGGCCGATAGCCTTCATTACGCTACGCAGGACGAGGATTTTGTGCGTGCCAGTCTTATCACCATCGGGCCTGGCAACGAGGTATATTCCCTTTACGGACACTCTGCCATACGCATGCAATGCCCTGCCAACCAGTTAGACTACTGTTTCACTTTTGAAATGGCTCTCAAACCAGAAGAGAAGCTGAAGTTTATGTTCTCTACTGCCAAGGCTGGATTTATTGCTGCCAGAACAGAAATGTTCTTCGGAAACTACATGGCACAGGGGAGAAGCATCACTGAGCAGCAACTGAACCTGCGTCCAGCTGAAGAGCAGAATCTTTGGCAGATGCTCGACCAGGAGATGAAGAAAGGGGCACATTGGAACTACAGTTTCCTAACCACTAACTGTTCTTCCATGTGCATTTGGATTATCCAGAAAGCTCTAAGCACTAAGGGTGAGACCATAGCATATGGCAAACTGCCAGAACCCGTATTGGGGACCTATCGAGATTTGCTCAACTACATTTCAGCCGATGCTCCGTGGGCGCACCTGTTTTGGAACCTACGCATGGGCAGCGAGGGCAGCAAGCAGGGAAAGATTGCCGACAAGCTGGCCCCTGCATTGTTACTGGAGGCATGGGCCGATGCTGCCATCAAAGATTCAACAGGTATTACAAGGCCCATATTCGTGGGAACTCCTGTATATGTTGCCCCACAAACATTGTTGATTAAGCCTACCATTATAACTCCGATGGTGGCACTCATCATAACAATTATCTTAATTATATTAATAGTTATATTCATTAAAACAAAGTGTATGAAAAAATTGTTTACTTCAAGTAAGCGCCTGGTGCTCACAACAGCACTGGTGCTCACATCTGTTCTATCGGCTATGGCCGGAGGTGAAGACTGGTATGCCTACAAAGTGCAGGTCGATGCCTATCCTACTGGTGCTGGCCTTGTTTATGTAGATACGGTAGAGGTGTATGACAACATCGACTACAAGGAAAGCTGGAATCGCGAGTTCGTTACCAAATCAACCACAGCAAATGCCTATGCAGTAGCTAACGATGGATGGCATTTACTCGGCTTTGCCAAGGACTCAATTGATGGAGTTGGCAATGTGCATTATATTGACAGAATTGCTGCCACAGTTAACGAATGGACGGGATATGCCATATTATCACTTGATGGTCTCAAAAGTTCACATTATGACGAAGCGTCTCAGTCGGAGGTCAGCGACGACTCTATTACTGTTGCCGGCAAGATGCCCCTTGAGCCCAACAACTATTTCCGTGCCATCTTCACCCATGCCTATGCCAACGTGGCTCCTGGTTATGAATATCTGGGCAAGGTTACTGTCGACAAACTGGCTAACAAAATTGGCGACAAAGTTACATTTACGGCCACCCCACTTTGTTCTTTTACTACCTTTGTCAACTGGACGAAAGATGGTGAGGTGGTGTCGACCAATCCCACTTTGGAGATAACCGTTGGTGGTGTGGAAGAGTATATTGCCAACTTCACCGACTCGCGTAACATTACCGTTAAATTCCCAGAAGAAGGTGGCTATGTGCCATTCTACTCTAAGTACAGCTATGGCTTGAGCAACACCGATGTGTATGCCTATGCGCCTGTTGTATATGACGGATATGAAAACAACTGTCTTGTTGACAAAATGAATGGAGAACAGCGTATCAGCTTCCTGAATATGATTTCTGGCAACTACCAGACAGGTGGTACGCCCCAGTTGCTTTACGGCTATGGTGAGGTAGAACTCGTGCCTAACGACACCACTGAAGCAGGAGCGTCTTACTACATCCAACTCTTCAAATGGACTGACAACACCGGCCTTGCAGTAGATGGTCTCGACCAAAGCCAGGACAAGTACTATGTTTACGACCAGGCTGGCCTGAAGTTCAACCTTATCACCAGCGGTTCTATTGCTGCCAACAGCCTTTACATGGTAATGCCCGACAGTTTGATGGCTGAAGGTCTGGCTGCTCCTGCCGTTATCTACATCAGCGAGGATGTCATCACTGGCATTGCCAACACCATTGTCAAGAAGGCCGACCGCAAGAACATCTACGACCTACAAGGTCGTCGTGTCGATGCCATGAACCGCGAGGGCATCTATGTCTTCGACGGCAAGAAGGTGATTTATCGTAAAAAGTAAAAGTCAATGAGAGACAAGTATTTCCTTTCTGCTATCATGCTTACAACAGCGGCCCTGCTATCGTCGTGCAGCGACGACGGCAAGGCCCTGTCTGACAGCTTCGTCATAGAAGGTCAGCTACCCCTACCCGATGGCTATGTGGCAGGCATCTGCGTGCATACTGATACGGCCTACTCCGTATCGCTGGGCGATGACACCATCCGTAACGGACACTTCCGCATTGAAGGTAAGCTTGACAAGCCCTATCAGGGCACTTTGATGACCAACAACCTGGCACTGGTGGAAAAGAACCAGTGGCCTAACGACAGCATTCATTGGACTTACACCGATGTGTTCGTTTCCAACGGTCAGCTGCTGTTCACTGGTGCTGATGAACAGTCGTTCCGACTCACGGGAACACAGGTTCAGACCGACTATAACGAGTGGCTCGACATGGGTGGCGACAGTCAGGGCGACCCCTGGGCATTCATCAACACGCACCCCTCATCGGTAATCTCCACATGGCTGGCCTGCCAACTCACTGAACGTGCCTATCGGCTTACAGCCGAGCAGGTTGATCAGCTGGAGCAGACAGTGAAAGGGTCGCCTGTAGACACAGCCCGCTTCGCGCTATTGCAACAGAAGCTGGAAGCAGCTCGTGCCACAGTGAAGAATGCACCGCTCGTAGACCTGCAGCTTATAGATGTGAAGGGCGACACCTGTCAGCTCGTGAACATCCTGCCTCAGAACGGCAAACTGGTACTCATCGACTTTTGGGCATCCTGGTGTGGCATCTGTCTCTATTCCATGCCCGACATTGCCCGTCTGGCAGCACAATATGCCGACCGTTTCTGTGTAGTGGCGGTTAGCATCGATACCAAGGAAGAGGCCTGGCGCAAAGCTATGGAACAGCATCCAGAGCCTTGGCCGCAGTACATGACCACAGCCCAAGGCTATCAGGGGCTCTTCGACAAGTACCAGGTAGGCAACGGCGTGCCTTACTACCTGCTCGTCTCAGCCGATGGCCATGTGCTTTGCTCACCTGCCTCACCCGAAGAACTGGCAGAAATACTGGAAAACGAGAAACAATAACCAAATAAACTCATAGAAAAAAATGAAGAAAATGATGATTGCGGCCTTATCGGCACTGCTGATGTTCGCTTGTTCACAAGGCCCACAGAAGGGCTATGTTATTAGCGGAACAGCCGACGGCACCGTCGATGGCGACACCGTATTCCTTTGCGAGATGCAGGGCTTCTTTGCCATGAATCCGCTCGACACCACCGTTGTTAAAGACGGAGCTTTCCGTTTCGAAGGCGAGATTGAGGGCGCTGCAATACGCTTCATCGTGCCTATGCACGAGGGTACCCCCACTGCAATGGCCATGTTTGTATTGGAGAATGCCAACATCAAGGCCACACTGGTTAAAGATGGCGAGGAAGGCACCAAGATTGAAGGCGGTCCCTCACAGCAACTCTACAACGAGATGGAGGAAGGTGACAAGCCATACGCCGAGCAGCTGGAACAGGCTTGGGCTGCTGCCAACGACAGTGCTGCCACTGACGAGGCTCGCGCTACAGCACAGCAGGCAGTTGATTCACTCCAGTCAGCACAGAAAGCCTACCACCTACAGTTTGTTAAAGACCACATGCCATCAGCCTTCAGCGACATGATGTTGCAATTCATCTTCATGGAGCTCAGCACTGAGGAGCAGGAAGAGTTGCTCAAGCTCTGTGGCGAGAAGCAGCCCGACTACCCTGTTTACAAATCTATCATGGCTCAGCGCGAGGCAGAGGCTTCCACAGCCGTAGGTGCCGACTATACCGATTTGGAGCAGGAAGGTCCTGACGGCAAGATGGTAAAGGTGAGCGACTATGTAGGCAAGTCGAAGCTGGTGCTTATCGACTTCTGGGCTTCATGGTGTGGTCCCTGCCGTGCAGAGATGCCTGCCGTAGTAAAGGCTTACGATGCTTTCCACGCACAGGGTTTCGAGATTGTGGGCGTATCGCTCGACAATGACAAGAGTGCTTGGGTGAAGGCCATCGAACAGCTGAAGATGCCTTGGCCTCAGATGAGCGACCTAAAGGGTTGGGAGAGTGCCGCAGCTCAGACCTACCACGTACAGTCTATACCTGCCAACGTACTTATTGATGCCAATGGCAAGATTGTTGCCAAGGATCTGCGTGGCGAAGATCTATACAACAAAGTAAACGGACTGCTCAACAATTGAAGAATAAATCACTCCAATTAACTGAATATAAGCCACTTACGTTCAGTTTTTAGGCTTAACAGTGTAACGAGTGTAACGAGAATTTGAAAGTTTCCTTATAGAAATATATTCACCTCGAACCAAATGCATTTCTATATAGAAAGGTTCAAATTCTCGTTACACTCGTTACACAAATATAATAATATTATATTTGACTTTCACAAAAAAATGAGTTATGCTGCATACTATTATTAAGTTGTTTCCTTGCAGCAATCAAGTTACAAAAAAAATTTCCTAAGTTGATTATCCACACTATTCAAGTTGCTTAATTCAAACACTGAGGGTACGAGTGAGCCTCAACTTCCTGTAATATTTTGGGAAAATTGAATAACTTACAAAAGGGACTGACAGCATGAAAAGAGCTGCCAGTCCTCTTGTTTTCTGGTAAAAATTGGTCAGACTGCGATAAAATCTGTTCAAAGTGTTTTTTCCACTGAAAGATTGTTTATTATAATTTGTTGCGGGGTTTATTTGCCTTTATATTTGCACGGTGAAAAAGAGAAGCAACTCAACCAACATGTCCCTAGAACTTATTTTATTTCAACTAAACTAAATATTAAAAATTATTACTGTCCGCTAAACCATGACCTCCTCGCGCATGTATACGCACAAAGAAAATTTGGGCTGACTCTCGCACGAGAATCAGCCCTTTTGGTTATCTTTGCAGCTTCCAAACCAAATCGATAACCAAATCATGGGCAAAAGTACACATTTTCTCGGACAGCCGATACTGGGTCAGCTATTAAATTACCTGAACAATGCAAAAATTCTTCAGTTCAGCCATGATGGCGGCGGTGAGAGGTACGTAAAGAAGTTCAATGCGTGGTGTCACCTGACGGTGATGCTCTACGCCGTCATCTCGCGTTTCGACTCGCTGCGCGAAATCACCTCAGCCACAATGATGGAGTGCCGCAAGCTACAGCACCTGGGCATCATGGACCTTCCACGGCGCTCCACGCTCTCAGATGCGAACTCGCGGCGTGACGAGGGGATTTTCGGGAAGATCTACATGGACTTGTACCAGACCTACAAGGACAGACTTTCGTCGGACAGCCTCTCGCACAAGGTGCCGAAGTGGATGAAGCGTCTGCAGATCATCGACTCCACGACCGTCAGCCGGTACCCTCCACGATGTTATCAACATCCCGGCACCTCCCTTCTCCAACCTAATTTTCAAGGGCGTGGGGCGCAATCCGAAGACTGGGAAGAAGAAAGGCGGCATCAAGGTGCACTCCGTCATCCATGCCAACGAGGGCGTACCGTGTGACATCCAGTTTACCTCAGCCGCCAAGCACGACCATTTCCTGCTTTCCCCAGACAAGCTGACGGCAGGTGACATCCTCGCCATGGACAGGGCTTACATAGACTATGAGAAGTTCGAGCAGATGACCCAGAGGGGAGTCATCTACGTGACCAAGATGAAGCAGAACCTGACCTACGAGACGCTATCCAGCACCTACTACATGAACGCCAAGGGGCAGATGCAGTGGCGCGAGGAGTACGTCGTATTCCGCAAGGAGGTGAAAGTGAAGGAAAAGGACGGGAACGGCGATGAAAAGGAAGTGAAACGGGTTATAGAGCACAAGGCCCGCATCGTGACATACGTCGACGAGAAGAAGCACAAGCTCATCCGACTGCTCACCAACGACCTTGGGATGCCATACGAGGACATTGCGGCCATATACAAAAAGCGCTGGGCCATAGAGTCGCTCTTTTATGACAAGTTTATCGTTATGAGAAGTCATAGTAAATTCATATCTGATTATCAAGACGTTACGATCCTACTTCTCATTTCTGCTTTACATAACAATATGGTAGTAATGCCGTCATTCTATCTAAATGTGCGTACAAATGGGTATCAAAAAGCATACTTTTAAGCGTTTTAGCGTAATTTTTGCTTATTATGGCAATATCTTTATGACAAGTGATTATGCGAAGTAATAATGCAAGAACTTTATTTCCAACAAGTTGCAAACTATATCCTATGACTACTTTGCATAACGATAAACTTGTCATAAAAGAGATTATGATAAGCTTTACATAAGCTCTTCAAACAGCTCAAGCAGAACTTCCCCCTGCGATACTTCTACGGAGAGAGCGCCAACGCCATCAAGATACAGATATGGGTGACGCTCATCGCCAACCTGTTGCTCACGCTGCTACAGAGAGGAGTGACCCATGCCTGGAGCTTTTCAGGCCTGGCCACTATCGTCAGGATCATGCTCATGTACTACATCGATGTCATGGGGTTCCTTGAACATCCAGAAAAGGACTGGGAGGTGGCCATCGAGGAAGCCATAGGCAGTCCCCCTGCCACGGAATAGCGCGACAGGGGGCTTGGAAAGCGGATGATTTTCTGGATTTGCTGGCTACAAAGCAGGTTCAGAATGGGGATTAATGTTTAGCGGACAGTAATAATTTATTAATTTGCCACGGATTATGAGCCAATGTTATGATGAAAGACTTGAAGATAGCCTTCACGGCAAAAGAGATAACAGCCTTTGGTGGTGTGTCGCTGCTTTACAAAATGCTTGACAAATGTCACTTCAAGGAAGCCTTGTCATCCGCTGGACTACCCCAACAGTGGTCCAACCGCGGCAAGAGTCCTGAGCAATTGATATACGGTTTGTTCACAGGAGTCTGGTGTGGCGCAAGTTGTTACAATCACCTTGACATTGTGCGTTTCGACCCTACGCTCTGCCATCTGATGGGCTACGAGAAAGGGCCTGACCACCGTGCCTACCAGCGCTACTTTGGCAAGTTCTCTCAAGCCGTCAACCAGCGTGTGTTCGATTCTTTGTATAGATGGTTCTTCTCCGAATTGTGCTTTGACAACTACACGCTCGACTTCGACTCTACGGTGATGGAGCGTTGCGGTGAGCAGGATGGTGCGGCAGTGGGCTACAATCCCAAGCGCCCAGGGCGTAAATCCCACCATCCGCTGCTGGCGTTCGTGGCTGATCTCCGCATGATCGCTAACTACTGGCTGCGTCCAGGAAACACATCAGCCTCTACAAACTACTTGGCGTTTCTCGACAACACGCTGGATCGGCTTCAGGGCAAGAAAGTGGGACTGGTGCGCATGGACAGTGGCTTCTTCAGCGGTGAGATATTCGACCGTCTGGAAGTGAAGCACCTGTCCTATATCGTAGCATGCCGCTTCAATAACTCTATCAAGATACAGCTGGCTTCGCAGGTAAAATGGACGGAAGTGGCAGATGGCCTTCATATTGCGGAGAGTACCTATCAGGCACAGGACTGGAAGAAGCCCCACCGAATCATTATGGTCAGACAGGAAATAGACAAGCGCCCCAAGGCAGCAGGCAAGAAGATAAAGAAGATCAAGCACCCCAAGCAGATGGAACTCTTCCCTGACGTAGCCGAGCTGGGGAACTACCGCTACAGTTGTTTCATCACCTCACTGACACTGCCTGCAAAGGCCGTTTACGACCTCTATCGCGGAAGGGCAGACTCGGAGAACAGAATCAAGGAAATCAAGTACGACTTCTCTGCTGACAAGTTCTCTTCCCAAGACTTTTGGGCTACCGAAGCCTGCGACTCCTTTATTATCATGGCATACAACTTCATCAGCCTCTTCAGACATGCCATCATCAACTCCAAGCAGAGTCATTTCCTTAAGACCATCAGGTACAAGATACTCAGTATTCCTGCATATCTCGAAAAGAAAGGAAATAAAAATGTTTTACGTCTTGTGAGAACCATGAATCAACGCCAGGCATTCCTTGGACTCTGGAGGACAACTGAAAACTTTGACATCACCAGAACTAATTGGGCCTAACGACCGATTTGGGATAAATATAACGGCCCGCAACAACTGGCTATTGCTATGACTCTGACAGAAGGGAAAAGAAAGATAAGAGCTTACTTATGCTTGCTGCCTTTGGCCTCTTTCTTACGTTCCTTTATGTACTCCCGATACTCTTTGACTGACATAGGCGAGACTTCTTGATTAGAGAACATCAGGTCGATGCCTTCAATTTCCATCATAACCTCGGCATTATCTCTGAAGTATGCATGAACATAGCGGTTGATGTTCTGCTGCTTCTGAAGGATGGCATTGTCTCGGGCGATGAAGAAGATGAGTCCGAGGCTGATCAGCCAGATAGACAATGCAACAGTCTTGAAGAACCCTCGCACATGTTTGCTGGAGTAGAAGCACTTGAAGCAATACCAAGGGTACAGATATAGTGAGTTCAGCAGTATATGTCTATTGAAAGCTCCTGATGACAACCCTACTATCGGCCTCCTGATTTGTTCCGATATGGATAAGACCGATGTACAATGGTCTTTCCGAGGAATTACAACTCCAATAGGAGTTGCAACATACAACAACATCCGTATCAAAGATATGCTGCCTACCCAAGAGCAACTGAAGGAACGGATGGAACTGCTACAGAAGGAACTCAGAGCAACCAAGCGACTGATGAAAAAAACAAATGAATAATTGGCAAAGCATTTGGAGGATTCAAAAGAAATGGTTACCTATGCACCCGATGATGAGTCATAAAACGGCTGGTAGCCCATCTTTGGGTGTTCTTCGACAAGCGAAGCGGCAAAGCCGAGCGCATTGAGCAATTTATAGCAGAACGTGGAATTGAGTACGGTCTCCAATTCGTAACCTTCAAAATCCTCAATTCCCCAGATTGCCTTTATATAAAGAAATCCAGCGAATTCTTACAAAGTTACGAAAATTTGCTAACTGCGGGTTGCAAAACAATTGCTATGATATTTATTTTCAGATACTTTAACCAAAAAACGGCTGTGAGCGCACAAATAATTCTTAATTCTTAATTCTTAATTCTTAATTTCTTCGTACCTTTGCACCCGTTAAAATAGAGAAAGTATAACTTATATAAAATCATCAAAGAAATGGCAAAGTTAGATTTGACACAGTATGGCATCACCGGTTCTACCGTGATTGCTCACAATCCGTCGTATGAGTTCCTCTTTGAGGAAGAGACAAAGGCTGGTCTGACCGGTTTCGACAAGGGTCAGAACACCGAGCTGAACGCTGTTAACGTGATGACTGGTATCTATACCGGCCGTTCTCCTAAGGATAAGTACATCGTGAAGGATGCACAGAGCGAGGATAAAGTATGGTGGACTTCTGAGGAATATAAGAACGACAACCACCCCATGAGCGAGGAGGTTTGGAAGACCGTTAAGGAGATTGCCATCAAGGAGCTCTGCAACAAGGATCTCTATGTCGTTGATGCTTTCTGCGGTGCCAACGAGGCTACCCGTCTGCGTGTTCGTTTCATCGTTGAGGTGGCTTGGCAGGCTCACTTCGTGAAGAATATGTTCATCCAGCCCACCGCTGAGGAGCTGGAGAGCTTCGAGCCTAACTTCGTGATCTATAACGCTTCTAAGGCTAAGGTTGAGAACTACAAGGAGCTGGGTCTGAACTCAGAGACTTGCGTTGCCTTCAACACTACTTCTCGTGAGCAGTGCATCATCAACACCTGGTACGGTGGTGAAATGAAGAAGGGTATGTTCTCTATGATGAACTACTATCTGCCCCTGCAGGGTATCGCTTCTATGCACTGCTCTGCCAACACCGATATGGAGGGTAAGAACACCGCTATCTTCTTCGGTCTGTCTGGTACTGGTAAGACCACGCTGTCAACCGATCCTAAGCGTCTGCTGATTGGTGACGACGAGCACGGATGGGATGACGAGGGTGTGTTCAACTTCGAAGGCGGTTGCTACGCTAAGGTTATTAACCTGAGCAAGGAGAACGAGCCCGACATCTATGGTGCCATCAAGCGCAACGCTCTGCTCGAGAACGTCACAGTTGACGAGGCTGGCAAGATCGACTTCGCTGACAAGAGCGTGACAGAGAATACCCGCGTTAGCTATCCTATCAACCACATTGAGAAGATTGCCCAGAAGGTCAACGGCAAGAGTGCTGGTCCAGAGGCTAAGAACGTCATCTTCCTGAGTGCTGATGCATTCGGCGTACTGCCCCCAGTATCTATCCTGACTCCTGAGCAGACCAAGTACTACTTCCTCTCTGGTTTCACAGCTAAGCTGGCTGGTACAGAGCGCGGTATCACTGAGCCTACTCCTACATTCTCTGCTTGCTTCGGTCAGGCATTCCTCGAACTGCACCCCACAAAGTATGCTGAGGAGCTGGTGAAGAAGATGGAGAAGAGCGGTGCTAAGGCTTACCTGGTTAACACTGGTTGGAACGGTACTGGCAAGCGTATCTCTATCCCCGATACACGTGGTATCATCGACGCTATCCTCGATGGCAGCATCCTGAAGGCTGAGACCAAGAAGATTCCTTACTTCGACTTCGAGGTACCCACAGCTCTGCCCAACGTGAATCCCGCTATCCTCGATCCTCGTGACACTTACGCCGACGCTGCTGAGTGGAACAAGAAGGCTGAGGACCTGGCTGCCCGCTTCATCAAGAACTTCAAGAAGTACGAGGGCAATGAAGCTGGTAAGGCTCTGGTAGCTGCTGGTCCTAAGCTCTAAGCTTCCGACTAGACAACATAAGAAAAGACAGGCATCTACACTATTGTTGTGCAGATGCCTGCTTTTGTTTTCAAAAACCGCTAAAACCTATGAACCTGAAACAAAGATACCAACAATTCAAGGAGTGGCAGCAGCAGCCGTATCAGGTGGCACCACTATCACAGGAGGAACATACCTGCGCTACCTGCGGCACGACCTATCAGGGCAACTATTGCCCACGGTGCGGACAGTCATATCGCATAGGCCGCTATTCGCTGAAGAGTGCCATGCTGCTGCTTCTCGATGTATGGGGACTTGGAAACCGTGGTATGTTTCGTAGCATACGCGACCTGCTGCTGCGTCCTGGCTATATGATTCGCGATTATCTGGGCGGTATGCAGATGGCCTACTTCCCACCGTTCAAGATGTTTTTCCTGCTCGCCACCTTATCTCTTTTAGTAGACAGTGGCTTCAACATTAAGGGGGAGAATAAATTTGAAGAGGTGATGGAATCTTATCAAGCTGATTTCGACAAGGATATTCAGAAGAAAAACACCACGCAGCCCTTGAACGAAGAGGACGCAGAAAAAGACAAGGTTGCGAAGGAGGTAATCACTAAAGTCTTTGATACCACTAAAGCAATTATCCAATTCGTTTCCGATCATCAGACGATAGTGGAACTGGTATGGCTGCTGGTACTCTCACTACCCCTTTTTACGTTGTTCAGAGGTTGTCCTGCCATTCCAGACCTCAATTATCCGGAGTTCTTTGTGGCGATGGTCTATATCACCAATATGATGAACATTGTGTCGGCTGTTGCCAGTTTCTTCTGTGTTGAAATCATCGCCACAGGATTACTGTCACCGCTACTGAGCATCGTAGCCCTGAAACAACTGTCGGGCTATTCATACCTTCGCACCACCCTCAGTGTGCTGGCTTCGTTCCTTATTATTATGTGGACAGTTGTCATAGGATTGATTCTGTTGGGTATCGTCATAGGGTTTTTGAAGGCATATTATGCACAATAAAACATCGTTTTACACCTAATGACTTGATTTAAATCAAGAAATTGGGGTGTTTGCGCAAACGAAAGGGTTTTTAATACACTTGTTTTAAATTTATTTTCTAACTTTGCACCGTAGTCGTGAGATTACACACACGTTATTCATTAGGTTAGTAGTTTTATAGATTTAAGGTAAAGATTATGTTATTAGATTATCAGACAACGTGTGTGTTAGTATTAGTGGTGATTGCCACAATTCTGAGTGTTTACACTCTGATGCATACTAACATCCGTTGAAAGGAGTGCGGGGTGAGCGATTCATACCGCGCTCTTTTTTTGTCTATATTGCAAGAAAAAACCTTAAAACCACTTAAAATAGTGGTAATAATGATATATTTTATTTAATAAAGAGGCAAAAAGCGCACATTTTTGCAGATTTGTGCGTAAATTTGCAGCCGAATTGTTTAAACAAGAATAGATGAAAAAGTATAACAAGGCGCTGTGCGTGATGCTCGGAGCATTGCTGACATTGACCTCGTGTCTGGGCAGCAGTGATGATGAGACAACTGTATATAGTGATATGGCGATTACCGCTATTAAGCTGGGAACGCTCAACAGATATACAGAAAGCACTTCTTCTTCCACAGGAAATGACACCATCATCAAGACAACGATGACGGGGTCTAATTACAATATGACTATCGATCAGTTGGGTAGCCGTATCTATAACCACGACCTGCTGCCTTCCGGTACCGACTTGCAGCACGTTATCATTACCAGTATCTCCACGAAGAACAATGGTATCGTGGCCATCAAGTCGCCAACCAGCGACTCTATCCGCATCTTCAGCACCAGCGACTCTATTGATTTCTCGGTCCCACGGGTCTTCCGTGTCTTCTCAAGCAGTCTGGATGGACATCGCGACTATACCGTAGAACTGAGTATCGATGAAAATGCCAACCTCTCGTTTGAATGGAAGAAGATGGACACCCGTGCCGAACTGGCAGGATGGACTGACAAACATCTTGTGGCATTCGGTGACAGCGTCTGTCTGGCCGACCGTCAGGTGGTGACAAAAGAAACATCGGCATTCCGTCTGAACGGAACGAACATTGAGCGTTCAGAGGATTTTGAGACTTGGACAACCATAGGTTCCAATAATCTGAAGCAGTTGCTCGGTATGGGCACCAAGGGACTTTACGCACTGAGCAGCGATGGTAAGATGAAACGCTCGGACGACCAGGGTGCTACCTGGCAGGAAGAAACACTCGACGAGGACGCTTCACTGCTGCCAGTTAGTGATGTGGCAATGACAGCTTTCAACTACACCCCCGTCGATTCTACCGACTATCTGCTGATAGCTGGTACTGATGCTACCGGCGAGATGCGTATCTGGCGTAAAATCAGTCAGTACGGCGGCCCCACAAAGGGTGGCAAGTGGGTGTATATGCCCACAGACCAGACCAACACTTTTGTCTTGCCCCTGTTGAAGCAATTGTCGATGACCTATTATAACGAAAGGATATTGGCACTCGGAAACGACCACGTGATCTATGAGTCACGCGATCAGGGCATCACTTGGCGTGAGTCCACAACCTATACAATACCTTCTGCAGTGACAGGTGATAACATGACCATCGTCGCTGACAGCAAGAACCGTCTGTGGCTGGTCACTGATACAGGGGAACTCTGGAAAGGGATGAAGTAAGTGAGGAGTGTTAAGTGTGAAGTGATGAGTTTGGGTCAAAAGACATATTGCTCAAAGTGGGTGAAGGTGCTGCTGGTACTTCTCACATCCCACTTATCGCTTATCACTCCTATACAGGCTCAGGAAGAGCCGGAATACAGTATGGAGGTAGGTGCCGGTGCCGGTATGATGAACTATCTGGGCGACTATAATGGCAGCCTCCTGAAAGATATGCAGCCCATGGGAGGGCTGGTGGCAAGATATAAGGTGAACCCCCGTGTGGCTTGGGCGGCGACGCTCAATTACGGACAACTCAAGGGCAAGCGTGAGAACAGCAACACATGGTATCCTCAAGCAGAGACGCTGCCAGTGGATTTCTCTACCAAGTTGACCGACTTCAACGTGAAGTTCGAGTATAACTTCTGGCCCTTTGGCACCGGACGCGAATACTACGGTGCAAAACCGCTGACACCTTTCATCACATTGGGCAGCGGACTGGCCTTTGCCAGTGGCGAGGAGTCGGTAGTGGCTTTTCAGATGCCCATTGGCTTTGGCATCAAGTATAAACTGAAGAATCGTCTGAACCTCACGGCAGAGTGGCTGATGCATTTCTCGGGTAGCGACCGGCTGGACGGCATTCGCGATCCCTATGGCATCAAGAGCAGCGACCTGTTCAAGAACACCGACTGCTATTCCACCATTCAACTCACGTTGACCTATGAGTTCATGGAGAAATGTAAAACCTGTCATAACGATAAAGAGTGAAAATAAGATAGTCAGAATATGGATAATAAACTGGATATGACGCGCATCCCACAGCACATTGCCATCATTATGGACGGTAATGGACGATGGGCCATGGAACGTGGCAAGGAGCGCACCTACGGACATCAGGCCGGCGTGGAGGCCGTACGCCGCATCACGTCGGAATGTACACGACTGGGGGTGAAGTACCTCACGCTCTATACCTTCTCTACGGAGAACTGGAACCGTCCCAGCGATGAGGTGGCTGCCCTGATGGGACTGGTGCTCACTTCGCTGGAAGACGAGATCTTTATGAAGAACAATGTGCGCTTCCGCGTGATTGGCGATATGGAACGACTGCCAGAGGTGGTGCGCCAGAAATTGCGCGACACCGAGGAGCACACAGCCAAGAACGATGCCATGACGATGGTCGTGGCACTGAGCTATTCGTCGAAGCTGGAGATGGTAAGAGCCATACAGAAGATGGCACAAGAGGTGAAAGACGGTTCGCTGGCTATTGACGCTATCAACGAGAAGACCGTAGATGAGCATCTGTGGACTAACTTCATGCCCGACCCCGACCTGCTGATCCGTACGGGCGGCGAGGTGCGCATCTCCAATTACCTGCTTTGGCAGATAGCCTATTCCGAACTCTATTTCTGCGACACCTACTGGCCCGACTTCGACGAACAGGAGCTTCATAAAGCCATACAGAGTTTCCAAAGCCGTCAGCGCCGTTATGGCAAGACAGAGGCACAGGTGGAAGAGGAAGTGAAGAGTGAAGAGTGAAGATTGAAGAGTGAAGAATTTGCTACTGCATTAATATAAGAATGAAGACTATTATATATAATATGGTGAAGATAAGCTTGAAGGTGAAAAGAATATTGCTTTTTGCAGTATTCTTCACTCTTCACTCTTCATTCTTCACTTCAATGGCACAGAACAAGATCGTCAATCCCGAGATCTCCTATGCCGGCACGCCCCGCCAATGCGAGATAGGTGGCCTGAATGTTGAAGGTGTTGAGGGGTACGACGATTTCGTGCTTATCAATCTCTCCCAGCTCCATGTAGGTCAGGATATCGAGGTGCCTGGCAGCGAGATTACCGAGGCAGTAAAACGCTATTGGAAACACGGTCTCTTCTCTGAGGTGGCTATCACTGCCGACTCCATCATCGATTCCAAGGTCTATCTGACCATCCATCTGGCACTACGTCCACGCATCACTGCCATCACCTATCATGGCGTGAAGAAAAGTGAGCGTGAGGATCTGGAAAACAAGTTGGGCATGGCCAAGGGCATGAGTCTGACAAAGAACCTCATTGACCGTGCCAAGATCCTGGCTACCAAGTACTTTGACGACAAGGGCTATAAGAACGCCGAGATAGATATTCGCCAGAGCGACGATGTGACAGGCAAGAACCAGGTGGTGCTTGATGTCTTTATCGACAAGAAGGCGAAGATGAAGGTGCGCAACATCATCTTCGACGGCAACGAGAAAGTGACCGACAAGAAGATCAAGGGTGGACTCTTCTCGAAGGGTGCCTTCGGTAAGATCCATGAGGCGGGCAAGGCCAAGAACTTCCTCAAAGCCAAGAAGTTCACCCCTGAGCGCTATGATGAGGCCAAACAGGCCCTTATCGACAAATACAACGAGATGGGTTTCCGCGATGCTGCTATTCTGGAAGATTCCGTCTGGACTGTCGACGAGAAGCATGTCAACGTATACGTCAAGGTGGAGGAAGGCGAGAAATACTACCTGAGAAACATCTCGTGGGTGGGAAATACCGTGGTGAACACCGACTACCTGAATGCCGTGCTGGGCATGAAGACCGGTGATGTGTACAACCAGAAGCTGATGAACAAACGCCTGTTGGAAGACGATGATGCCGTACACAACTATTATTACAACAACGGCTACGTGTTCTCGAGCGTAGAACCTACGGACATCAACGTAGTGGGCGACTCTATCGACGTGGAGGTACGTATCACAGAGGGGCCGCAGGCCCATCTGAACATGGTGCGCGTATTTGGTAACGACCGACTCTACGAGGAGGTGGTGCGCCGTGAGCTGCGTACCAAGCCGGGCGACCTCTTCTCGAAAGAGGCACTGATGCGTTCTGCACGTGAGATTGCCTCTATGGGCTATTTCGACCCTGAGTCGGTGAACCCTGATGTGAAGCCCAACTACGAAGACGGTACCGTAGATATCAACTGGAACCTGGAGCAGAAGTCCAACGACCAGCTGGAACTCTCGCTGGGTTGGGGACAGACGGGTGTCATCGGTCGCGTGGGTATCAAGTTCAACAACTTCTCACTGCGCAACCTTCTGGGAAAGAACAAGCTGCGCCGTGGATTCCTGCCTGCCGGTGATGGTGAGCAGATAGGCCTGAACTTCCAGACCAACGGCCGCTACTACAGCTCCTACAGTGCCAACTACTCCACAGGATGGTTTGGCGGCAAGCGACCCAATGCCTTCAACGTGGGTGTCTACTACTCCAAGCAGAGCGACGTGTCGAGCAACTACTATAACTCGGCCTACATGAACAACATATACAATTATATGTATGGCTATGGCTCGTACAACAGCAGTTACTACAACTACGACAGTTTTCTTGACGATGACAAGTTCGTGAAGCTGCTGGGTATCTCTGTAGGATGGGGTAAGCGTCTGCGCTGGCCCGATGACTACTTCCAGTTCTCGGCCACGCTGGCCTATCAGCGCTATATGCTGAGAGACTGGCAGTACTTCATCATCTCAAACGGTAACTGTAACAACATCAACCTGGGTCTGTCGCTGACACGTAACTCTACCGACAACCCCCTCTTCCCGCGTCACGGTTCGGAGTTCTCGCTCTCCGTCACGCTGACCCCGCCCTGGTCGCTGTTCGACAACAAGGACTATAAGCATCTGGCCACACAGGAGACCTACAACAACGACTACGAGCGTTGGCAGGACGAGCAGGCCTCGAAGTATAAGTGGGTGGAGTATCATAAGTGGAAATTCAAGAGCCGCACCTTCACCGCCCTGTCAAGCGGACAGAAGTGCTTTGTGCTGATGACCCGCGTGGAGTTCGGTCTTCTGGGCTCTTACAACAAGAACAAGAAGTCGCCCTTCGAGACCTTCTATGTGGGTGGCGACGGCATGAGCGGCTATTCTACCAGCTATGCCGAGGAAACCATCGGTCTGCGCGGCTACGACAACGGTTCTATCTCATCCACTGCCTATGTAACAGGTGGTGAGTGGAGCGGCAGTCGCTACAGTTCCTACGATGCATACGCCTACGACCGTTTCACACTGGAACTGCGCTATCCCTTCATGCTGGGCAACACCACCATCTACGGACTGGGATTCCTGGAGGCAGGTAACGCTTGGGCAAAGACACGCGACTTCAACCCCTTCGACATGAAACGCTCGGCAGGCTTCGGCGTGCGCATCTTCCTGCCAATGGTAGGCCTGATGGGTATCGACTGGGCTTACGGCTTCGACAAGGTTTACAGCGGTGGATGGCAGCGCGGTGGCGGTCAGTTCCACTTCGTGCTGGGACAAGAGTTCTAATGCGGGCTTCGCCCTAAATGAGAAATGAGAAATGAGAAATAAATAAGTAATAAGTGATAGATATGAAAGGAATGATCAACAACATGATGAGTCACAGATGGATGATGGTGATAGCTTTATCATTTGTCATTTGTCATTTATCATTTAGCCCTGCAAGGGCGCAGAAGTTTGCCTTGGTGGATATGGACTATATCTTCAAGAACATACCAGCATACGAGCGTGCCAACGAGCAGCTGGCACAGGTGTCAAAGAAATGGCAGGCCGAGGTCGACGCACTGACAACTGAGGCCCAGACCATGTATAAGAACTACCAGAACGAGGTGGTCTTCCTCTCGAAAGAGCAAAAGAAAGCCAAGCAGGATGCCATCATGGAGAAAGAGAAGCAGGCCAGCGACCTGAAGCGTAAATACTTCGGTGCCGAGGGCGAGCTCTTCAAGAAGCGTACTGCTCTGATGTCGCCCATCCAGGAAGAGGTCTATAACGCCATCAAGGACGTGTCCGACCTGCGCGGCTATCAGTTAGTGCTCGACCGTGCCAGCGATACCGGCATCATCTTCGGTTCGCCCAAGATCGACATCTCTGACGAGGTGCTCCGCAAGCTGGGCTACTCCTATTAGGCGGTATAACGATATAACGTAATAACGATATAACGAAAAATAATAATAAAAAAACAAAGAAAAGAAATGAAAAAGTTTATCATCTGCGCTCTTTGCGCAATCTGCGGTTTCACCACCGCTAACGCTCAGGCCAAGTTCGGCCATGTAAACACCCAGGAGATCATTCAGGCAATGCCTGAGTTCGCTGCTGCCCGCGCCGACATCGAGAAGCTCACCCAGCAGTACGAGGCCGACCTGAAGTCTATGCAGGACGAGCTCCAGAAGAAGGCCGATGCCTTCGAAAAGGAACAGGCTACCCTGCCCGAGAACATCAAGACCCGTCGTAACCAGGAACTACAGGATCTCTATCAGCGCATCCAGCAGACCTATCAGGACAACCAGCAGGCTCTGGGCAAGGCACAGTCGGAAAAGATGCAGGCCATCACCACCAAGGTGCTTGATGCCATCAAGACCGTGGGTCAGGAAGGCGGCTATGTCTATGTGATGGACATGAGTGCCGGCATCCCCTACATCAGCACTACCCTCTCTACCGACGTTACTGCTCAGGTAAAGACCAAACTGGGATTGAAGTAAGCATCAGCATATAATACAACAATTTACGAAAAAGACCGATGTCCGTACAGGGATATCGGCCTTTTTTTTTCCAACATATAATTTCCATATAATTACCCATATAATTTACCATATAATTAATGGAAATTCGTGGGTAATTAATGCTAATTCGTGGGTAATTAATGGTAATTCGCGACCGAATTTTGGTCATGCAGCGACCATAGAATGGTCACACAGAGACCGCAGCGTGGTCATCCCATGACCAATGCGTGGTCATGCAGAGACCGTGCGCTGGTCAATCGCTGACCAAGGCTTGGTCATTCGATGACCAGATTTCGGTCAGAAAACTGGTCAACACGCTATAAGTTTACAAAAGACCCCCACCGCATCTCTACGGTGAGGGCTTTTCCTGCTGTTTTAACATATAATGATCATCTAATCACCCATGTCATTTCTCTTTTTTAAACATATAATTACCATGATAAGTTCCGTATGTTTGGAGTGAAAAGGAATAAAAGGGGAGTGAGCCGACCTTCCCTCCACCTTCCCTCCTTGTATGTGGAGCTTGCGTAAGTTGAATAACCGTTATTACAGCTGTTTGCATGGGAGCGCGGGCGTCCTCGCCCGCAATGGTGGCGGGCGAGGACGACCGCGTTCCCATAGTTGACTTTTACAGAAAATATAAAAAAGTGATGCAAATAGTGTAAGGTTGAAAAAACCTTACACTGTATGTTACGTTCTGACTATCAATAAATTAGATGCAAAAGTGACAGATTCTATTATTCAAGTATCAAATGCTAAGTAGATATAAGAAGATATATGGAGATACTAAGCAAGCAAAGCTTGCAAAAGTTACTATGTTTGCAGTCGGAAACGCCAATGAGCCGATAGGAGTTAGTCCTTATGCAGAGAAATATTCCGCACCGTGAGGTGCAGAGAACCTCTTCGCTACGCTTCGAGAACCTCTACATCTCA
>Ga0256407_10003291_pt1 | contig 28986 bp, 18 predicted proteins | sample RumenRJG_04DNA_FD_193489 | JGI IMG/M metagenome (GOLD analysis project Ga0256407, IMG submission 193489) | Bovine rumen microbial communities from Lethbridge, Alberta, Canada - RJG_04 | ecosystem: Host-associated > Mammals > Digestive system > Stomach > Rumen | place: Canada: Alberta...
AATTTATAAATTTTTAGGATTTTTTTTTTTTTTTCTTTTTTTTGACTGTTCTTTTTTTTCTATTTCTTTTCTGTCTTCTTTGCCATTTCCATCTCCATTTTGTTCTTCATTTTTTTTATCATCAATTTCCTCATTTTTGTCATCATTATCATCAAAAATATTATTTTCATTTTGAATATCTTGCTCATCAAAAATTTTTTTTGCTTCATCTTTATCACTTTCTTCCTTTAAATCATCAGTATCTTCTTTTTTTTCTTCAATATTTTCATTATTTTTATCTTCAAATTTATCTTCTTTTTTTTCTTCAATATTTTCATTATTTTTATCTTCAAATTTATCTTCTTTTTTTTCTTCAATATTTTCATTATTTTTATCTTCAAATTTTTCATCTTTTTTTTCTTCAATATTTTCATTTTTTTTATCTTCAAACTTATCATCTTTTTTTTCTTCAATATTTTCATTTTTTTTATCTTCTAAAGTATCTTCTTTTTTTTCTTCAACAAGCTTATTTTTTTTATCTTCTAAAGTATCATCTTTTTTTTCTTCAACAACAACATTAGTAATTTTAACTTGATTATTTTCACTACTATCATTATCTCCATCATTTTTGTTACCAACAACATTCATTTTAACAGGATTATCAACAACATCATTATAATCAATATTATCTTTTTCCTCATCAATATCATCAAAAGGAAATTCATGTAAAGCTCCATAAGCACCTTCAATACCTAATTTAAAATCATCATCAACTCCAATAATAGCATTTTCTATTCTTGCTCCTAGTTTCTTATTATAAATATAAAATTTACACTCTTTTCCTTTACTATTTTGAATAATCATTCCTAAAATTGAAAGTGGATCTGATTCTTCTAAATTTAATGATATGATTTGTTGGTCTATAGGTTGTACTGCAATAATGTAATCTTCATTTGATATTAAATGTAATTTTTCTTCTGCGAAACTTTTTGGTTCTACTGATATTATATGTAATACTTTTTTATGAGCTATTGACCAATTTTCATATCTAACTGAACCTCCTAATATTCCATCTTTGGAATTTTTCTCATTTGCTTTTATTGTTAATTCTTTTAATGTTCTTGTTTTTAATGAATATATTTTTATCTTTAATTCTTTTCCTGCATTTGATGTTACCCAATCTACAAAAGAAAATTTATTTTCTAAAACATCTTTCGATGGAATTATAAAATCTGATAATTCATTTATTCCATTTACATCTAAAGGGCCATTTTTAATTAAATGATATATTCTATATCCATTATTTAAAGGATCAAGAACTCCTGATTCAGAGCCTCCCATTAAATATTAAATATTATTTCTTAAAATAAATAACTATATATTTTTATTTTTTTAATTTATATATTTAATTTAATTATTTTTTTTATTAGATAGATATGCCTCACAGTTGGAGAACACATCCTAGAACATATGGAAAAGATGCAAGATATTGTAGAGTTTGTAGAAACACTCATGGATTGATTAGAAAATATGATCTTGATATTTGCAGAAGATGCTTTAGAGAAAGAGCTCATTTACTTGGTTTTACTCAAACAAGATAATTGTTTTTAAAAATTGATATTTTAAAGAATTTAATGTAGGGTTTTTCCATATATTTTATCTTAATATAAAAGATTTTATTGAATTTTTTAATTTTTGTTAATTAATTTAATTTTATGTTTGATTTCTTTTTATGATAATACAACTTTTTTTTAATTTTTACAAATAACATTTTTTTATTTTAAAAATTTAATATTATATTAAAGAATAATGAGAAATAAATATATTTATTTAAAAATAAGAAATTTTAATCTAATTTCTCATCTATTTTTGCTAATAATTTTTTAAAATCTTCTAAAGCTTTCTTTTGATTTTCTTCATTAGGATCATCATAATTCATACTAAAAGTTCCAATATTGGAAACTTGATTAATATTATTAAGATTAAACATTGCTAAATTGTTGGAATTTGCTTTACCAAAAGTAAATGAGCCATTTAGTAAATTACTTTGAATAGGAGGTAAATTCAATAAATTATTATTATTATTTATCATCATACTTGAATTTAAATTATTATTTAAAGCAAAATTATTTGTAGTATTGAAAGTCGATAAATTTTGAATTTTGTTTTGGATTTCATTTTGACTTCTTTCTGTTTCAATTTCTATAATTTTATGTTTTAAATTTTTATTTTCTTGAACTAAAACTTTTTCTTTATTCTTTTTTGTTTTAGTTAACTGTTTATATTTTTTTTCCAATCCTTCATATTTTGCATTTATTTTAAATAATTTTTGTTCATATATAGTTTTTTGTTTGTTAAAATGTTCTTTATATTGTTTAATTGAATTAGTTGCAAGTGATAAACTATCAGTTAATTCTTTTTTCTCCAATTCTAATTGTGCTTTTTCTCTTATTAATTCATCAATTTTTAAACCATATCGTAATATATCATTTTGTTTAGCTTGTTCATATAATTCAATTTCATTATTTAATATTTCTATTTTGTTAACTAATTCATTATTATTTTTTTGTAATTCTTCAATTTTTCTATTTTTATTATTTAATTCTAATTTACTTTGTAAAATTTCTTTTTTATTTAAATCAATGAAATTTTTTAAATTAATTATTTGATTATCATTTTCTAGAATCTTATTTTTATATATATTTGACTCATTTAATAATTTGTCATTTTCTTTTTTTAATTTTAATATTTCATTTTTTAATTCATTAATTGTATTTTCTAGTTCTTTTATATTATTTTGAAATTCATTATTTTTATCATTTAATTTTTTTATTTCTTTTTCTGTGTTTTTTAAATGTGATTGATGTTCAACATCTTTATCATTAATTTTTCCATGTAGAGAATCTATTTCATTTTTTTGATTTGAATAATCATATTTTATTTTATCATTTTCACTTTTTAATTCATCTATTTGTCTATTTAATTTTGAAACTTCATTCAACAAATCATGCTTTATTTTATTTTCTTTATCAATATATTTTTGATTTAATTTCCTTTCTTTTTCAGAATATTCATATTCAATATCTTTCAATTTCCTTTGATAAATATCTAGATTATTATAATTTAAATCAATTTTTTTTGAATTATTTTTTTCTTCTAATAATTCATTTTCTAAATTTGTAATTTTTTCTTTTTGTTTTTCATTTTCTTTTTTGTATATTAAATTTTTTTCTTCTAACTTTTTAAATTTCCCATTGGCAGAATTAATTAATATTTGAAATTCTTTTGCAATATTTTCTTTTATTTTATATGCTTCATGTAATTTTAAAAATTCAGTTTTATAATATTTAAGTTGTAAATCAAAATCTTTATTTATTTTTGTTAATTCAAATATTTTATTATTAGCTTCTTTAATCTTTTTATTTTCAATTTCAATGTTTAAATTATTGTCGATATTAATATTATTAGTACTATTATTTCTATATAAAGGATTAGGAATAGAATATGTAGGTTGATATTTTTCATCTTCAATATCTGAGTCAGTTAAATTTGTTATTTCATCATTTATAATTTCTAAATTATTTATATTTATATTATCATCAGTTTCTTCAAGAGAGTTATTTTGATTATTTTTTTTAATTTCATCATCCATTAATTTTTTTTATTTTTAAAATAAATATATAATTACTTTTAATTTTTTTGAAAAAAAAATTTTCATATCTAATTAAATTATATTAAAATCATTAATATTAAAAATTATTCTTCAAAATAAAAACAGTAAATTAAAAACAAAAAAATTTGATTAATTTTTTAAATGAAAATAAATGATGATGAATTTGATAGTGAACAAGATATGGATGGTGATAGTATAATAAGTGAAACAAGTAAAGAAAGTTTAACCGATTCATCATTACTATCAAACAATTTATTGATAAAAGCAATATCAAAAACATTAACATTAATATTAGAAGAAAATAAAAAATTAAATGATTATAATCAAATAATAATACTTCAAAGTAAAATGGTATTTAGTGCCCATTCAATTCCAAAAATTTCATTATTTGATTATTTATCTCGTATTCAAACTTATTCTTATATTGAAGCACCAACTTTAATTTGTTCTTTAATTTATGTTGATCGAATTTGTGATATGGGAGGAATTACTTTAACTTATTATAATATTCATAGAATTTTATTTGCTGCTATTTTAACTTCTATAAAATATAATGAAGATGTTTTTTATGATAATAATTATTATGCACAGGTTGCTGGAGTCAGATGTAAGGAATTAAATATGATAGAATATAGTTTTTTAGAATTGATGGAATTTAAATTATTTATTTTAGAAGAAGATTATTTAAAATATAGAAACTATTTAGAAAGTTGTATTGAATCTAAAGAATAAATTATATAAATTTAAATTAATGTATAAAAATTATAAAAACTTATGAAAATAGTAATAATGAACATAATTTGGGATTATATAGAAAGAAATATAATATTGTATAAAAATATAAATCAAAATTGAAAATTTTTTTTTAACAAATTAATTTTCAAAAACATTTAAATAATATCAATGACTAAATTAATTTAAATTTTAGTAATTATTTTCAGCATTGAAATCTCTTTTATTACTTCCTTTATATCCTTTTGCAAAATTTAAATTCCCACTTAAACCCCAACTTCTTATAATAACATCTTCAAAATATTCATCATCATCATAAAGTACTGAAATATAAGTATAAAAATCAATAAAATCATTTAAAGTAACTCTTTTATCAATTGGATTTTTATTTAATAAATTAAAATGATAATCTAATATATCAATAAATTCAGAAAGTATTTCTGGTTCAGTTTTTTTACCATTTAAAACATCAGGATGTCTTTTTGGATTATATGATGCTCTAATATCATCTACATAAATAAAACCTTTATTATCTACATCTAATTTTTCAAAAACTTTTTGAATTAAATTTTTCCTAAAATCACTCATTTGTCCTGTTATTGCACCAATTAAACTTACATAATTTATTTCTCCTGTTTTATCTTTATCAAAGAAATTAAAAACTCCTTTTATTTGATCATCTGTAATAGGAATTCTAAAATCATAAATATATTTTTGAAATTGTTGAAAAGTAATATTATTAGTGTTATTATCATCATAAATCATAAAAGTTCTTCTTAAACTCATAATTCCCCTACTTCCTCTATTTTTAATTTTATTTTTAAATATTGTAAATGGACTTTCATATTTTGATAATTTATCACTTCTTCTTCCTTGAGGTCTATTTGAAGTTGAATAATTAATTGGTTCATTATCTATTCCATATGGTACTGTTTTTTTATATGGTTTTTTAAATTTATTTTCTTTTTTGTCTTGGAAATAATCTTCATTTTCAATTTCTTGAATATTATCTTTTAAAGCATTATGATAATAATCTTTATAATTATTTAATTTCCAATGTGAAACAACAATTGCAACAAATAAATCATCATTTTGAATTGATGCAGAAATATATTTATAATATTTAATAAATTCTTCAAGTGTAACTCTTTTATCTCTAATTCCAGATGTTATATTATGATGATTTCTAAATGTTTGAATAAAATCAGTATAAACATCTTCTTCTGTTTTTTTTCCTAATGAAACTTCTGGATTATTTCTAGTATTAAAAAATGATTTTAATTCATTTAATTCAATAATACCACTTTTATCTAAATCAATTTTATTAAATGCGGCTATAACTACATTTTTTCTTCTTTCATTTAAATCAGGTACAATCATATTCATAAATTCATCATAACTAATTGAATTTGAATTATTAATATCAAATTCTTTGAAAAGTTCTTCTATTTCTGGATCAGATAAATTTAAATTTGCTTGTTTTAATGCTTTTGTAAATTCTGATTTTTGTAAATTATGACTTCCACTTTCATCACATATTTTAAATTGTTGTAATAAATCTAACATACTTTTTAATCCTTTTTTTCTTATAAAATTCCTAAATTTTAATAATGATTCACTTTCTGGTCTTTGATATACTTTTTCTTCTTCAATTGGTTTTTCATCTTTTGGAAATTCTTCTTCTCTTTCATATTTACTTTCATTTTGAGCTTTTAGATTATCATTTTTTTCTTCATTTTGATTTTGTTGATAATTATCATCATTTTTTTCTTCATTTTGATTTTTTTGATAATCATTATCATTTTTTTCTTCATTTTGATTTTGTTGATTTTCAAATTTATCCTCTTTTTTTTGTTTATAATTATCATCATATTTATCTTCATTTGGATTTTGGATATTATTATAATCAAATTCATCATTTTTATTATAATTACTATTTGTTATTTCTTTTTCATTTTTATTATTTTCATTTTTTTCAATTCTTCTATTCGGTTCAATCAATTTTTTTTTATTGTTTTCATATTCTTCTTTTCTTATATCTTCATCACTTTTCAATCCCCAAACATAAGTAATTAATTTTTCAAAATCTTTATATTTTTTAATTAAAGAAGAAACACTTTCATAATAATCAATAAATTCATCAATAGTAACAATTCCTTCTTGATCATCATCTCCATTTAAATAAGAATGATTTCCTTGAAAAGTATCTAAAAAATCTTGTAAAGTTTCTTCTTCATTTTTTTTTCCTGATAAAGTATCAGGATGATTTTTAGCCTTATACATTTGATTTAAATCACTAATACTAATTTCTTCTGAATTATTTTTATTTAAAAATTCAAAAACACTTTCCACTAATTTTCTTCTTTTTTCTGGAATTTCTCCTCTAACTTGTCTTACAAATTCATCATAATTTATTCTTCCATTTTGTTCTGTATCAAACATTTGAAAAATTTGTTGTGATTCTTCATTTGTTAAATTAAATCTAAAATCATTTGATAATTTACAAAATTGGTCATAATCAATTGTTTGACTGTTATCTTGATCCATAGAACGAAAATTACTTTCTAATGATATAATTCCTCTTAATCCTCTTTTTATTAATTTTTCCTTTATTTTTAATAAAATTGGATCTTGTTCTTCATTTCCATTTTCTTCTTCTTCTTCTTCATTTTTATCATCTTCTTTTACTTTTTCATCATTTTGAAGTTCATTTATTTTATTATCATTTACATTTTCTATTTCATTTATTTTTTCTTTTTCAATTTCATTATTTTGAATTCCTTCTTCTTTTTCATTTAATTCATTATTCTTTAATGATTCAATATTTTTTTCTTCATTTAATATTGTTTGATTATTAAATAATATTCCAACAAATTCCTTATATGAAATTTTACCATTATTATCCTTATCATAAAATTTGAAAATTTCAGATAAATTTTCATCTGAAAAACCACTTATTCCAATTTTTTGAATTGTTTGTATAAATTCTCTTTCATTACATAAACCTGAATTATCTAAATCAAAATATTTAAATGCTTTTAAAAGAACATTTTCTTCTGTTGTGTATCCTGATGCCTTCATTATTAATTTTTTTTTTAGTTCTTTTTCAAAAAAATTTCTTGAATCCATTTTTTAAATGTTAAATTAATTTTAAAATTCTTTTATATTTATTATAAATGATGATTTAGATTTTTATTTTTAAATTTTAAAAACAGTTAAAACATAAAATTCACTAAATTGAAATAATAATTTTTTTCAATTATTAAAAAAATAATTATTTTTATGAAACTCAATTTACAATCTTAAATTTTTAAGATAAACCAAACAAATCTTTTTAAAAAATCCCAATGTTTAAAAATTTAATCTCTTTTTTCAAATTTTTCCAAACATTCTTTAATATGGAAATATTTAACTTTATCTGATAATTGATAAATAACTTTATTACAAATAGGACATGATTTATATTTATTTGTGTCACATATGTTAATTTGATTATATTTTGTGTAATTTTCATATATTTTTTTATCTTTTTCTCCACTTCCATCAAGACATTTGTTAATATGAACATTAATTCTTTGAAAACTTATTTCTTTTGGAAATAGCCAATTACATGAAGGACATTTTTTAAATTCATTTTGAAGAAATTTTTCTTTTTTTCTTTTTATTTTTTTAAATTTTATATTTTCATTTTTTGAAGTTAAATTACTTTCTGAATTAGTACTTACTTCAATTTCTCTTTTATGTTTTTTATTAATTAATTTTATTTCCTCTAAAAATAAATTTTTATTTTGATTTTTTTTTTTTTTCTTTGAAATTATTTTTCTTTTAAATGTTTGTGAATTTTTGTTTGTCATTTTTGTATTAATTGGAATCTTACTTACAAAAATATAATTTATATTGGCTGAAAAATATTATATTTATATTATACTTGTAGGGAGTACTTTGGAATAATAATTATCAAAATTATTTGGATTTGTAAATGTCGAAAATTTTTTAAGTTCATCTAATAAAATTTTTATATATTCCATTTAAGTATGATTATTTTTTTTCAGTTTTTAGATTATTTATGTTGTTAAATTAAAAACAATCCTATCTTTTTGGTTAATTTTAATATATTATTTTTTAATTCGATTTGGAAAAGTAAAAAAATTGAAAATATGATATATATATATATCTTTATTTATTTAAATAATACTGTATTTTATCAAATTTCTTTTGTTTAAAATTATATTTTTGATATAATATTAATTTATTATAGTATCTTTAATTGAAATATTTTAATTTATAATTTTATAATTTATCTATTTTGATTATAAAAAAATTTCAATTAACTTTTTTTCTTTTATTACAAATTTCAAATATTATAATTTTTTTTCATTATATTTAATTTAATTTTTTGAAATCCATTTCAATAAGCCTAACTGCAATAGGATGATACCAATTTTTATTTTTTACAAAACATGCATATGCCCCTGGTTTATCAATAGCTCCCCATTGTCTATATAAAGGTCTTAGATATTTCATTCTACCATATTTTTCTAAAAATTTAATTAAATCATTTTTATAATCTAATTTATTATTCTCAAGCATAATTGAAAAAAATTCTTTATTAATTTCTGAATTGTATCCTTTTTTCAAATCTAAAGTTTCTCCTAAAAATTTTAAACCTTTTTCAGGTAATTTAGTTCCTTTTTCATTTGTGTGAATGTTAAATAAATAATATAATTTTTTATTTGTATCCCATTTTACAAATATCTTTTTAAATGTTTCATTATAATTTCCTTCAAAAAAGTCTTTTACGTATTTATCTACATCAATTATATATGAATTATTAAAGTCATTTTTATATTTAGGAATTCCAGGAGTATTAACCCAATAATCATAATCAATTTCTTTAATAATTTCGTCATATTTTTCTGAAAAATTTTCTTTTATTTTTTCATATAAATGTTCCTTCCATTTTTTACTCTCTATTGCTTGATATTTATATTTTTTAAAATAACTTTGTAAAATTAATTTAAATAAATCCTTTCCTGCTTCTTTATTAATAATATTTTGTGTCCGATAAATGAAATTAAACCCCTTTTCATAAGGAATTTCAGAAAAAATATCATCAGGATGTCTCCCAATAATAAAAGGATTAAGAGAAGAAGTACTTTTACTAGAACCTATAGTATAAATTTCATTTATCATATTTCTTTCACCCGAAATTGCTTGTAATTTACTAGTATCTTCACTTACAAATAATTCTATAATTTTTCTTTCTAAAAATACAGTAAAACCTTCATTAAGCCAAAAATCTTTCCAACTACTCATTGTTACTAAATTTCCTGACCATGAATGAGAAATTTCATGAGCTATTACATTAACAAGTGACTTATCTCCTGCTAAAATTGAAGGAGTAACAAAAGTCAAAGTTGGATTTTCCATTCCTCCATATGGAAATGATTTAGGTAAAACTAAAATATTATATTCTCCCCATTCATAAGGTATTGTATAATATTCACCAGTTTGTAGAAAATATTCAGTATCAGAAAATTCATTTTTTGCAAAATCAACAATTTCAGGTTCAGCATAAACTTTAACTCTATCAGTAATTATCCGCTCTTCAATATTTCCTGCAGCAATAGCAATTAAATATGATGGAATAGGAATTTTTTGTTCATAAAAATAAGTAATTGTATCACCATTATCAATTGAACTTTGATATATTCCACTATATAAAGCTCTCATTGGTTTATTTACTGTTAATCCAATTGAAACTGTTATCTTAGCATTTGGAGTATCTTGAATAGGTATTAATTCACGACATAAAATACTTTCTAATTGAGTGAACATAAAAGGATATTTTCCACTTTCAGTCATTTCTGGTTTTAACCATTGAGCTCCACCTCCTTCATTTGTTGTTTCAAAATTCATTAAAATTGATATATTATCTCCTTTATTATACTCTTTATATATTTTTAAAGGAGTTCCTAATGATGGTAATGAGAATTGATTATCATATTCATATTTTAATTCATTTCCAGTATCTGGATCTATTATAGAATTTATTTTTAAAGCTCTTGAATCTAAAATTATTAATTCTCCGTCTTTTAATGCATTGAAATATAACTTAGCTGTACCAATGATTTTTGTTTTATTGAAATCTAAAAAAAATCTAGCATCTAAATGCTTTTGTTTTATTTGAAAGAAATTACTAAATGTTGATGGATCTTCTTTATTTGATATACTTGTTATTAAAAATAATATATTTAAAATGAATAAGATTGGGAATTTGGGCATTATTTATTTTTGATAAATTTTAAAAATATATTTATTTTATTAAATAAAGTTTTAGATTTTTTGATTTTTTCAAAAAATTTCCCAATTATATAACATTTTTTTATATTAATGTATTTTTAATTTCTAAATTAAAAATATAATAAAAATTATAAAATTTAAAAACGTTTTATAATAAATCAATAAAAAAAAACTAACATAAATATAAAATGGGTTGTTGTGGTGGTAAAAGTGTACCTAATGAAAATCAATTTGCAGCTGAAAATAAACCATTAGACTTATCAAGGAATCCAAATCAATCTATATCTCAAAACACTAATTATTATAAAAACCAATCACCAGGAGAAAATGATACATTCAACGACGAATTATTTCCACATATTCCAGACACAGTATTTGGAAAAATAAATGGTCAATATACAGATCCAAATACAAAAAGAAGAGAAGCAAATTTAAAAAAAATAAATTTTAAAGAAAACGATATTGAATGGCGCCGTGCACGTGAAATATGGGGGGAAGATTGTAATATATTTAGTAAATATGTTTATTTAGATGATATTCAATTAGGTTCATTAAATGATGCTTATTTAGTAGCAGTTTTATCAGCTATGGCTGAATTTCCTCTTTTAATTCTTCAATTATTTAAAACAATACAATTACCAGTTGAAGAAAAAGCAATTGAAATTGGAATGAATATTGATGGTGTTTGGAAAATTGTTTGTGTTGATGATTATTTTCCAGTTTTTAAAGAAACTGGTAAACCAGTTTTTTCAAATGCACCTAATAAAGCTGTTTGGGGAGTTTTATTAGAAAAAGCTTGGGCTAAAGTTAATGGCGGTTATGCAAATATTATTCATGGTTATCCTAAAGAAATTTTTGATGTTTATACTCCTTTTACTACTATTGAAATTGAAACTTCAAAAGAAAAAAAAGATACCTTATGGAAAAATATTAAAGATGCTGATAATTATAATTGTATCATGACATGTTCTATTAGAGAAGGAACTCCTAATCTTGAAAATGTAGGTTTAATTGCTAATCATACTTTTACTTTGGTTTCTGCTATTGAAGGAACTGTTGAAGGAAATGTTGAAAAATTAATGAAATTATATAATCCATTTGGAGAAGGTGAATGGAATGGTGATTGGAGTGATTATTCTCCTAAATGGACTGATGAAGCTAAAAAAGCTTTTCAAATATATGATAATGTTCAAAAAGATGATGGTGTTTTTTGGATTGATTTTGAAAATTATATTAAATATTTTCCTGTTACAACTATTTGTGTTCCTTTAAAACCAATTATGTGTACAAATTTCAAAGTTTCAAAAGAAAATGCAGATGCATTTAATATAATGAAAATTAAAGTTGAACAAAAGGGAATTTTAACAGTTACAATTAATAAGAAAAATCCAAGAATACATAGAACAATAAAAAAGAGTCCAACTGAAAATTTAATTTTAGTAAAAATAGAATATAATAGACTGGTTTATATTGATAGTGCATATAATGAACCAATGTCAACTAATTTACAACCAGGTGAATATATTTGTGTATATCATGTTGATTATACTGGTGCTAAAGAAAAAGTTAGAAAATATAGTGTAACAATTTCAGGTTGTATGGAATTTAAAATTGCACAATGTCCTTCACTTACTGATTTATCTTTATTAAAAGCTATTTTTATTCAAAATGTTGAAAATATACCAAAATATTTTGATATATTAAATAAACCTTTGGTTTTGTTTACTGGAAATCATTTTAAAAATACATCATTGGCTTTTATGTATATTAAAAATCAAACTGGTGAAGATATTCATTTTAAAATTAATAATTCAGAATTAACAAATATAAGATCACTTGAAGGACATGTTCCTTCAAGTATATTTTTAAGAAAAAATGAGAAGTTTATGTTTCTTGGAATAAGAATTGATCAAAATTTGAAGTCTCAATGTGGTATGAGTGGTACTACAACAGAAAATGCAAATAAAGGAGAAATAACTCCTGAGATAAATGAATCTTTGGTTGCACAATATTTATCAAATACTCAATATGAGGATTTAAAAATTACTTTTGTGTTTAATCAAGTATAATTTTTATTATTAATTTTCAAATATTATTAAAATAAATATCATTTATTTAGGAATTTTGTTTATTTGTTTATTTATTTTTTAATTAAAATAATTTTTTAGTTTATGAAATATATTTTTTTAATAAAATATTTCAATTACTTAGAAATAATTTTTATAAAATTTTTTTTTATTATAGAATTATAAAAATGTTATCATTTTATTTATCTAATGAATTTATTTATTTTATATAAAATAATATTATTTTTTCAATTTTGTTAACTTTGATTTTAATATAAATTTTATCTATATTTAAAAAGTATAAATTTCATGTTGATAAAAAATGAAATTCCAATTAAAAATATAACATTGAAAACAGCATTTAATAATCTATTATTATTAATATATAAAAAAATTTCTAAAAATCCAAATTAAAAATAAATTTCAAAAAATTTGAAAATTACCAAAAAGGCAAAATTAGTAAATAAAAACAATTAAAAAACTATAAAAAAAAGAAAAATAAAAAATCCCAAGAAGTTAAAACATAGGAGTAATAATGTAATATTCGTCAAAAAAAGAAAGATAAAACCTCATGAATAAAAGGATGTATAGAATTTCTATTATAAATCACATTAAAAATATATTCAATAGAACCTACAATTAAAAACCATCTCAACTTACAAAAGAAAAACCAATTGAATTAACCTTTAATAGTATATTCTCAAAAACCATATATCAAATCGAAGTTTCAAATTTGTAGCAAACCCATTAATAGACGAAGGTCTTTGAAATAATTAATTGTACTTTTTTTTGATATGGTCAAACATCATCTGGTAAAACTTCCACAATGGAAGGCATTCATGGTATTGAAGATATATAAGGAATTATCCCAAGAAAAATGAATTATATTTCAAAAAAATTTCTAAATTGAAAATATTGAAGGTAGGGTTAAATGTTTTTATCATCAAATCTATAATAAGAAAATTTAAAGATTTATTAGGTTCTAAAAAAATAATATAATAGTGAGAGAAGATAAAAGAAAAGGAATATGGGTTGAGGAATATACTGAAAAATATGTTTCTTCTACTAAAGGTTTGCAAAAATTTTTGATTTAGGTGCATATAATAGAACCAATATCTACTACTCTAATGAATGCTGGATCACATTCTTTATTTGTTATTTTAATTTTTCAAAAAAAATATAGTTAATAAAATTGTTAAATTTTTCTTTGTTCATTTAACTGGAAATGAGAAAATAAGTAAAATTGGAATTAGATGAGGAATGGAATTAAAAGAAGCTCAGAATATGAATAAAAGTTTAACGGTACTTCTGATGATAATCAATGCTTTAACTGAAGGAGCATCACATGTACTTATAGAGATAGTAATTTAACAAGAGTACTCAAAGAAAATATAGGAACAAATATTCAAACAGCTTCTATTGTTTCTTTTACTAGTAATGGGATAAATCAAGATGTAAGTTTAAGTACAATTAGATTGGATGAAAGAATTAAAATTTTTCTATAGATAGACTTTTATAATTAATAAGAAAAAATCAATGAAAAAATAATTCATTTATATATTATAAAAGGAAAAGGTATTTCAAAAACTGATGGATTAAGTTTTGTTTTTTATAATCTTAATATTAATAAAATTGGTGTAGTGATAATCATCAAAAATAGGAAATTAAATTCAATCAATTTTATTAATTAATAACAAAAATTTTAATTATATATATTTATTATATATTAATTAATAATTTATGTACAATTTAAAATTTTATAATATAAAAATTAATTAATTAAAATACAAATAATAAAATTCAAAAAAAAATAATTTTTTTTATAACATTAATGATTTAATAAAAATACTCAAGAATAATTTTTTTAATAAAATTATAAAACCAATTTATTTTTTAGTAAAAGTTCTTTAATAAAAGGTTAAACAACCTTTCTTGATGAAGTTTCATCTAATTCAAAAGCAATCATATCTTTTTCATCCTCAATCATTTTAATATTAGTAAAATAATTTTTAAGTGAATTAGTTACAGTATCTCTTAATTTAACTTTATCAACTCCTTCAAAAAGATCATAAGCTTAAATATTAAAAACCTTATTTCCATTTTCAACAAATGAACTAGTAATATAATATTTTCTTTTATCTTTATATAATTCAAAATATTTATATATTCCTTCAATTCCAGATTTTTTTCTTACTTTATTAAAAGAAATTGGAATAGAAGTCTATTTGCAAATATTTTTGCCCCAAATAAAAGTCTTTTTATCTTTTTCAAATAAAGGATGAATTCCTTGAGAGCTAAATTTTTTTCTAAATTTTTTTTTCTCACCATTTACTTCTTTATAATATTTATTAGGATGAAGTTTAGTTTGAGCATGTCCCATAATAATATTATAAACGGTCTTATCTAAATCAGTCCATTTATTATTATAAAATTCCTTTTTGAAATTATGAGTATCTAACAAAATAGCAGTAACAGCAAATAAAGAAGGAAGCATAGTACTTGGATAATATTCTAAAAACAAGCCTAAAAGTACTAAAGTAGAACAAGAAACAATTGGATAAATAATAAATCTATTTTTTAAATTTGGAAATTCTAATTCTTTAACAATCATAAATTTCAGTAACATAAGGAGTCAAATATTTTTGTGATAAATCCAAAGCAGAATGATCAACTAAAATAACAGAAACATTACCTTGTTTTTTAATTCCTTCTTCAGTAATATATGGAGCATCAATATAAAAAAAGTCTTCTGAATTTAAATGGAATTTATCAAAAACAAATTGTTGATTTAATCTAAATTTAAAAGTTCCTCTTTTCGTATTTAAAACTGGGAAATAAACAACATTTGCATTAGAATTTAATAACATATGATTTGCATCATCAATTACAATTACGTGTTTTTTTAAATTTTCACTTATTGATACTAAATATGATGTAATTACACAATCCATATCATTTGATGAATTTCCTAATATAAAAATTTTTTTTCAGTTTTTGAATTGAAAAATACTTTTCTAAGGTATATTAAATATGTATGAGCATGTATTGCTTCTTCCATCCATAGATCTTGTTTATTAATATTCTTTTTTTTTGGACGTTTTCCATTTTTTGATTTATAAATATTTTTCAATATTATAGTTTTATATAGATATAGATATTTTAAAAATTTATTTTTTTTAAAACTGAAAATGAAGTAAATAATAATTATATTTTTTTTATGTGTTTTTTTCTTGTTTTTTATTAATTTAACATTATTTTATATAATTGATTAAGATTTTTTTGAGGTTTAAAAATTTATTTCTTTAATGAAAAAATTTACATTATAAAAATTTTTTAGAAATTTTTGTGTAATATTCTTTTGATTTTTTCTTTTTTATGATAAATTTTTGTTAAAGTATATTTTTATTAAAGAATTTAAGAAAATAAAGATTAATTTTTTTAGTTAATATTTATTTCATCAAAAGATTTAAACCAATGATGTTAATTAAAACAATCATTTTTTATCTCTAATTATAATTAATATACTTTTTTAATTATTTATTATTATTTTTAAAAATAATAATTTAAAATTAATATTAATACATATTAATAATTATTATTTAACATAAAAATACAATATTTTGATTTTAGAAGAAAAAGTTAATAGAATTGTTTTTTAATTTACATATTTCCAAATTTTAACACTTTTATCTTCTGAATGAGAAATAATAGATTCAGATAATTCTTCTAAATTAGTTATAATATCATTATGAGCATTTTCTTCAATTTGTAAAATATTATAATCATCACTACTAAAAATAACTATATTTCTAAAACCACAAGTTAAAAAAACATTATATTTCTTTAAAGGTAATATTCCAAAACTTTCCCATTCATTTTCAATTTCTTTAATAATTTTTTTTTCTTTTAAACTAATAATAACAATTTTATTTTCTCCTCCAACAATAATTCTATCTTCATCAAATCTTTTTAAAGAATGATTATAAAAGCATGGTGCATTTTCAAAACAACAAATTTTTGAATAATTATATGAATTCCAAAAAAAAGTTCCATAATCTCCAGAAGAAATTAATAAATTTTTATCATTTAATTGAATTAATGAATTAATATTTTCTTCATGTTGTAAAATTGTAATACATTGATATTTATTTTTTTTAGTTTCATTCCATATTTTTAATCTTTTGTCATTTCCACATGAATAAATTCTTTCTTGGGAAAAAATTATTTTTTCAATACAAGCAAAATGTGCATTTTTAATTTCTCCAATTAAAGTAATTTCCATTTTATTAGTTTTATTATTATTATAAGACCAAATTTTTATAATTTGAAATGAACATGTTATAAATGAATTTTCTGTTTTTATTACAACATCTTTTATACAATTTATATGGGCATTAGGTAAATGACAGATTTTAATATAATTCGAATTATAAATTCTAATTGATTTATCATTTGATACTATTACAAAATCTCCACAAGAAAATACTGCTAAACTGTTTATATAAATTGAATCAAAATCTTTAATTTTTTTTAATTTTGATTTGTGCTCATTAAAACTTATATCTCTTTTCTTTAAAAGCATATTTAAATAACAATATTTTTAAAATTAATTAAAACAATAAATTCTTATTAAAAAATTCTAATATTGCAAATTATATCAAATTTCTATGTTCTAAAAAAAATAATATATATAAAATTCAAATGTCGATTAATGAAATAGAATTATTCCATAAGGATAATTTTACATTTAAAGAAAAATTTTATATATTAATGGATTTATTAGTTACAAATCAAAATCCAAACAGAGTTGAATCAATAATTTTTTTGGGAATATCATATTTACAAATTATTGTTGGATTTTTTGCAACTCAAATTGGAGTTTTTAATATTAATGAATCAATATTTGATAAAATGTTATTTAATTGTGAAAAAATTTTAAGATTATTTGAACTTTTTATTGATAAATATAAAGAATTTAAAATAATGAATTATGTTTTTTTTTCTATTATATTTTTTTTTTTGATTTATTTTCTAATAGTATGTTCAACAATTTGGAAAAATTTATTTTATTCTTATAAAGAATTAATCATTAATTATTTTATTAAATCTTTTATCTATTTTGGATATAATATAATTTTGGATTTTGTTTTTTCTGTTTTTTGTTTTGGAGAAACAAATCCATTTTTTAAAGGAGTTTCATGTAAAAATAAGGATAATTTAGAAATTGTCATAATTTCTATTTTACTATTTATATTAACAATAATTTTAATTTTTATTTTACAATGCTTTTATTGTGATTCAATGTATTTATCAACATCATTTTATGCTAGAATTTCATGTAATTATGAAATATATACTAGTTTAAATTCAATTTTTTTTTCAATATTTTTAATCCAGGCAAATTATTTATCAAAAGATATTTTTTTAATATACAATTTACTTATAAGCTCTTTGTTTTTTATATTTTATATTAATAATTATTTATATTATGATAAAAATACAAATACTTTAGCAGGTTTATTTCATATTTTATATTTATGGACTAGTATATTTTGTATAATTTTTGTAAATTTTGATTATAATGAAAAAGGAGTTATATATATTATTTCAAGTATCATAGTATTATATTTTTATCATAATTTAAAATATAAAATTGAAGAAAATATTTTTTTAGATATTCCTTTCTATAAAATAACTAGTAATAGTCATTTCTTATATTACATAAAGAATTTAATTGATAAAATAAATCATATTCAAGAAAATCCAAAAGATAAAGCAATTCTAGCAGGAATAATGGATATTCATTCATTGGAATGTCCTAATCCAGAATGTATAGCAAAGACTGATGAAAAATTATATTTACCAATTACAAATGAATGGAGTGACAGAACAAAACCAAAAATAGATGATAATGTATATTTAATCAATTTTATTATTATTATAACAAATTATTTCCTTTATCGAGATTATTATTCACCTGATATGATAATAAATCTTTCATTATATTATTTAGAAATAATTGGTAATTATTGTCAATCAATGTATTATTATAAAAAAGTAAAAGAAATGAAATTAACATTTCAAGAACAATTCTCTTTTGAAAGATTAAAAATAAGAATTGCAAAAGCTTTAATAGAAAAATGTAAATCTCCAAATGAACCATGTACTTCATTAGAAGATTTAAATGTTACAGTATACTTTAAATATTATGATTTAATTCAACAATTTATTGAAGAAATGAATAAAGATATAAACTTATCATTACAGTTTTGGAAATTTTTGGAAAATAAACAATTAAATCCTCATCTGCAAATTGATTATAATAAAATATTTAAATTAACAGATGATATAAGAATAACAAAAAAAACAATTGAAACAATATGGGAAAAATTATTAATAATATATAGCGGAGTAAATGATTTATTTTATTTATATTATGAATACTTGGATCAAATAAATGATGATGATTTAAAAAAAAGAGATTTAGAAGAAATTAAAAGAAAAAATGAAACATTTACTGATAATTTAACAAAAAATTATTATTCAATTCTTTTTAATAAAGATACAGGAATTATAGTTGCAAATGGTGATAAAGGAAAAGAAGGTATAATTGAAAAAGTAAATTCTGTAACTGAAAAAATATTTAAATATAATTCTGATGAATTAAAAGGATTAAATATTGATATTTTAATGCCTAAATTATATTCAAAAATGCATAAAAAATTTATGGAAAAATATTTTAATATTGGAGAAAAAATTATAATTGATAAAGGAGGTTTGCGTACTTTAGGAAAAGATAAAAATAATTCTATAATTATTATTAAAATAATAGTAAAATTATTTCCTATATTAAATGAAAATGTTTTTTTTATTGCTATAATTTCAAAAGAAAATATTGATGATATTATTTATATTGATGGGAAATTTAATATTCAAGGAATGAGTATGAAATTGATGAAAGAATTAAATATAAAAAATAATCTTTTATTTCAAGATAATGATATACCATTTTATGTTATTTGTAAAAAATTTGTAAATTTTTATAAAATTTTTCTTCTAGGAAAAAAAAATAATAAATCAAAAAAAATAAAAAAATCTAATTCAGTTATAGATAATTCTTCTTATGGTGAATTTGATAATAACAATGATAATAAATCTCATATAGATATAGAAAATGAAAATATACAAATTAATGAAAATATAGAATTAGAATATGAAATTCAAATACCACAATTTATATATGATTTTTCAGAATATTCAAATAAAGTAAATACTAATGAAAAAACAAATACAATCACACCTTCTGAACTTATACCAGAAGATATTAATGAAGATGAAGATGAAATAAATTATCCCAATAATGAATTTGGAGAAAATGATTTATTAGTTCAACCAAATGAAGATAGAAATTCATTAGTTTCAAATTTTGATAATCATAAAAGAAATATTCTAACAATATTATATCATAAACCAACTTCAGAGACTCCAACACCTAATCAAAATCTTGATATTCAAATTTTAAATAATGAATATAATAATTCAAATAAAATGGATATAAATAAAGAAAATTATGAAATGAAAAATAATTCTTATAATGTTAATAATTTTTTAGTTTCTCAAAGCAAATTTGAATATAATAAAAAAGAAGAAGTTGAAAAAAATTTTTTAGGAAAAATTGATAAATATAGATTTTTATTTGAACAAGCAAAATTTAACGATTTAGAAGATTTTATTGATGCAAATAATAGTTCTACTCATCCAGATTATAAATTTAATTTTACATTTGAAAGATATTCATATGGTAATAAAAATATGTCATATATGATAAGATGTATTGATAATAAAAATAAATGTTTGGGAAGTGATGTGGATTCTTTAGGTGATTGTGATCAAAAAATTAATAAATATAAAAAAGAAAAAGCTGAATCTATTAAGCCATTATTTGAAATAGATGAAAAAGAAAAAAATAATATTTTAACTCAAATTGATAGTTTTTATCTTTTATCAACTGAAAATAAAAAATTTCAAAAATTATTAAATTTATGTAAAGAAGATATTAATAAAATGAGTATAGTACATGGACAAAAAAAAGATGAAATTATGGATGATGAAAATTCTTCACAAACATCACAATCAGGTTATAATTCTGATTTAGTTAAAAAAAATAGAATTGAAGAAATAAGAGCAAATATATTAAATAATATATCAAATTTTTATACATTAAAATATATTAAAATTTCTGTCTTTTCCATTTCTTTTTTTACAATCATTTATGGTGTAATATATTTAGTTTTATTTTATAAAATTTTTGATAAACTATATTTTGCAAACAAAATAAATATTCAATTATTTCAATCTACAATTTGGATGACAAATCTTATAGGATCATTAGTCTCATTAAGGGCTTTATTTAATAATCTAAAAGAAAATCAAAATTATAAATTTAATTCTTATATTGAAGATAATTATGAATATTTTATAACATTAAAGAAAAAAAATTATGATTTATATATTAATATTACCAAATATTTTGGATTATTAGAATATAATATTGGAAGATATATAGATAGCAAAAATCAAGATAAATTTTTTTGGGATAAAGAAAAAATTTCTTATTATTATCATGATTTAAATGATACTGATGCTTTTCCTTTAGGATTATCACAAGTATTGAGTGATATTAATTCTCTATTAATGAATAAGAATTTTAATTTAAGTAAAATTGTAATTGATGAAAAATCAACAAATTATCTTAATTATATAAGTTTTTTAGCAATTGAAAATTCTTATGATAATGTAATTCCAAATCAATATTTAAAATTAAAAATTATTCCTAATTTATTCCAAGATTCAAATAGTTCATTAAGAACAATTTTATTTATAATATTATTAATTTATGCATGTTTAATGTTATTATTTTGTTTAATATATTCATTTTTATTACATTTAACAAATGAAAATATGGGAGAAGGTTTTGAAAAAATAACAAAAATTAGAATTGAAAAAATAGAAGAAACAATAAAAAAAATTGAAGTTTTTAATGTAAGTTTAAAAAAATATATTGAAAAAGATTCACAAAAATTTTTAGATTACACAAACACAAAAAGTAATGAAGAAAAAAACCAACAAACTCAAAATTTCAATTCAAGAAAATCATTAATAAATTCTTCAGAAAATCAAAATGATTTTATAATTGAGTCAAATAAAGTAATTCCTTTAAAAATTTTAAATTATGCATATTTACAAACATTTTTATTATTTTGTATATTATGTGCTTTTTTAATCCCAATATATTTAATTACAAATACAATGGTAATTTCTTCAAATAAATTAATAAATGTTGAAAATTATATGTTTGGAAAAATTTTAATGACATTTGCATCTTCTTTAAAAGTTAAATGTATGATGAATGAATGTAATACAAAAAATGATTTAAATTATAATGGCCTATTTGATAAAAATAAAATTCAAAAAATTGTTCAAGGAATAAGTATATTTCAAAAATTAAATATTTATTATAATGATCAATTTTTATTAAATGTTTGTAAATCAATTTTTGAAATTAATACAACTGATTATGATGATTGTATGAATGATATTTTAATTCAAAGTGCAAATAATACTGAAAGTTTACTAAAAATACTTGAACAAATCATTGATAATTTATATAAAGATGCAATTTTAAAGAATGGAACTAATTTTACTTTAAATAATGGAACTGTTGTTAAATTTAGAAATATTTATTTATTTTCTTCTGATACTTTCAAAGAATTCGAAACAATATTTTATAAATATATTGTTCCTGTTTCTAATACTTTCGCTCAAATTTGTCTTGATTCTTTGATAAAATATTTAAAAGAAAAGAAAAATATAGTTGTCTTATTAACAATTATTTTTTTTGTAATGGTTATTTTATTATGTGTTTATATTGCTTTTTGCTTTGTTAATCAACTTATTCATTTATTAAGTGTATCAAGATGTATACTAAAAATTATTCCAAATTCTGTTATTAATAATACTCAAGAATTAGAAAGTTGGATTGAAAATAAATACTAATTTGTCAAAATATTTTACTTGTTATAAAAATATGTTAGAATAATATAAAATATATTGTAGTTTATTTGGAAAAATCTTTTTATTTTATATAAAAGAAAGATATTTACAACTTGTTTTGTATTTTTAATATATCTAATCAAAACTATAAACAAAATATCTTATAATTTTAAAAATTATATAAATGAATAAATTCAATTATATAACTTTTTTAAAGTTATTTCCCGAATAATAAAAAATATCATATCAAAAAAGTTAAAATAATTAAAAACTTAGCAACATTTTGTTGAATTCTCCTTTTTATAAAGTGGTATAGTTTTTTTTTTTATTTTATTTCCATTAATATATTTTTTAATAAGTTTAATAATAGTTTCATTAATTCCATTTCCATTACGTGCAGAAGTTCTTACAAAATCTGCATCAATTGATTTAGCATATTTTCTAACTTTTGCTTCATCAACTTCTTCTTTTTCAATTAAATCACTTTTATTAGCAAAAATCGCAAGCACTAATAATTGAATTTTAAAAATGATATTTTACCACTTAAATCTTTTGTATTATTTATAACTTCATCATACCAATAATTTTTTATTTCTTCAAAAGATTTTTTTGATGTTATATCATAAACTAAAATAATAATATCGGCTCCTTTGTAAAACAATTTTGCAATAGAACGAAAGTTTTCTTGTCCGGCTGTATCCCAAAAATTTATTGTTACTGTTTTGTCATCAACAGTTATTTTTTTGTTTTGTTGTTCTGCTGCAAAAGTTGAGATAAATTCTTCCTCAAATTTTAATCCTAAAAAATTATTTATAATACAAGTTTTTCCTACTCCTGATTCACCTAGAATTACAATTTTACATTGTATATTATTTGACATTAAATAAATTATAATTAATCCATTAACTATTATAAAATATAAAATTATAAAATATTATTCATTTATAAATTAACTTAGATTAATTAATATAAAAAAAATTTTCTTATAAAATAAACATGAATATAATCCTTATATTATTAATTATTTATTAAATTCAAAATAATTGTTAAAGAGATTATTGATGAAAATAATATCAATTATTTTTAAATTATTTAAAAAAAAAATTATATTTTAAAGATAAAAGATAAAGTTTTAATTTAATAATTAATAATCATTATTAAATCAAAATATTATATTCATTTTTTTCCCAAAAATTCACTTTCTTTTTCTTTTCCATCTTTATTTGTTTCTTGAGAAATTTTAATTTTTTTAAATAAAAATTATATTGCATGTATGAATTTAATGATATTGAAATATCAATTAATATTTTATTTAAAGAATATAAAAATAGATTTGTGTTTAATGATTATAATAAACATGTTTAATTACTATTCATTTTCAATACTAATTATGTAATTAACTAATGAACATCTAAATAATAAGAAGTAGTAAGAATATTCCATAACTTTTTTTGGTGATATAATATACAAAAAAAAATACAGCATATAATTATATAAATTAATAATTAACAATTAATAATTTACAAAAATATTGATAAAATTATTATAAATTATTTTCTAAATAAGTATTTAAATTATATCGAATTACAATGTAATAAAAAATGCAATTTTCAATTCACTTTGATAATAATATAATATTATTTATAATATTGAATTACTGATTTTCTGCTCTATATCTTAAGGAAATAATATCTTTATTATTAATGAATATCTTTTCTCTTTTATAATTATAAATTTAATTTATATATGAAGAAAGATTAAAAATGAAAATATATTCATTCTTTTCAATAATTTTATTTATAATTTATTTGATGTCCCTTAAATTCAAACAAAATCAAAAAATCCTATTTAAGATTATCCTTTCTAAAAATAATTATTTGTTGTAATTTTATCATTAATTAAAAAATTGATGATTTATCATATAGTTTATTGAAATTGGAATAAAAAATATTGAATATATAAATAAAAATGGAATTGATAATTATAAAATAATATATTGAATAATAAATTGGATACAAAAATAAAATTTTATTTTAAGTTTAAAATTATTTTAATATAATGAAATTTGTGTTGTAAATAATAATTATTAAAATATTTTGTTTTATCAAATTTTTAAATTGTTTTATCATAATTTGATTTCATTTAATAAACAATAAAATAAAATTTATATATATGATTAAGGAGATATAGCTAAATAAATAATAATTTATATTGTAATATAAATAAATAAATTTAATAATAGTTTTTTCAATATAATTAATTAATTTATTATTCATATTATAATTACAATTAATTCATATAAGAGTTTATAAAAAGTTTTTTTAATTTTTGAATATATTAGAATTATAAAATTTCTTTTAGTCTTAGAAATAAAAAATTATATTTATATAAAAAAGAAATTATGTAATTGTAAAAATTATTAATCATAAATAGGAGGAAAATAAAGTTATTTTTTATATTAATATAAACATTATGAAAATGACACAATGATAATTTAAATATATAGAAATAATAATTTATCAAAAAAAGAAATATATTATTGGAAAAATAAAGTTTAATTATTAAAGTTTATATATTAAAATTAATGCTAAAAAAATTATTATATAAAGAAAAGTAATTAATAGAAATTAAAAAGTAATATATACAATAAAAAATATATTTGATAAAATAAAATTTGCAATATATTTATTAATTAGAAGAAATATTTTGAAAATCATTAATGTAAAAATTAAATAATAATAATAAATTTTATTTTATAAAATATTTTGTAATTTGTTTTTACTAAATAATAAATAAGTTCAATATATACATAAATTCAATAAAATATTATTCTTTTTTCTATTAAATATTTAAAAAATATTTGTTAAATTATTATAAGAATTATGATTAATATTCACCTTTATTTCTTTTTTTGATATTTTTATATACAATATTATAATAATAAATAAAGGAATACATAAAAAAATTGTTATAAATATCCAAAAAAAATTTCTCTGAAAAAATTTATCCTCATTTTTATTATATTCATTTATCTTTTTTCTAATTATAAGAGTTTGATATAAAAATAAAGGTCTTAGTTCCATTGAAAGTGCTCTTGCTCTACCTGTAAGTATAATTTTATATTCATAATTTCTGTTTAAACTTAAATTAACCTTTATAAAAGAATAATTTGAAATTAGAGATTTTATTGGTTTAAGAGAATTAATATTGTTGATATTAAATGTTTCATTTGGATTTTTCATAATAAATGCATTTATATAATATCTTACTGATAATTTTTTCTTTCGAAGCAATTTTATACTATAAGGACTATTAAAATATATTGTGGTTATATTTGATTTTTCATCATAAGAATATGAAACAGCAAAATTATCATTTATTTGAAATTCTTCAATATCTTTTTCTGAAACATAATTATAATAGATAAAAACAGAATCATTTATATTTTTTTTTGAAAATGATATTTCAGTTGATATTCCATTATAATCAATATAAAAAATATTAAATTTTTTTTCTAAAAAAAATGTTTTATAAACTTCTTCATTTGTTTTTAATTCTAAATCCATCATATTTTCCCCTATTTTAACTACAATAATAGCTAATTTTTTATTGGATTCAAAATATGGTAATAATCTATATTCTTTATTTATTCTTACAATATTTGGTCTATTTCTTGTTAATAATTTATTTTTATATACATTTTGTTTATATATAAAAGTTAATCCATTTTTAAATTCTTCACCCTCAATAGTTTTACAAAAATAAATAATTATATAAAATCTATAATTAGGATTTATATTTTTTGATAAAATTTGTTTATATGGATTTTTAATTTCAATTTTATTTCCATTTTCTAATTCTTCTTTATCTAATAATAATCCATTCATTGGAATAATTTCACCTTTTTTTTCAATACCAAATTGATAAGATGGATGAGTCATTTTATTTTGAAATTTTATTTCATATTTATCATATGTATATTTATTTTCAGGAAGATAAAAAATTCCACATTCTTTATTTATTTTTGTTGGATTTAAAATTTGTTCTGTATACACTGTACATAAATTATTAATAAATTTATAAATTATAATTAAGCTTTCTTCTTGAAAACTTTTTATTGTTATATTTATATTTTTTTTTTCTTTGAATTTATATAATCCAATATCATTTGTTTCATTTAAAAAAATATTATTTAATATTTTATCATTATTTGAAATTGTAATATCTATTTTTTTCTTATTAATATTTTTTATTTTAATTAAAGTTTGAAAGCTTTTATCAAATGATTGTATTTCTAAATTTTTTTCTTCATCTTTTGAAACAAGGAAATAATAAAATAATTTACCCACTTGTCTTTTAATGCTAGGTAAAATATATAAATTAAAATAACAATAATTTTCACAAAAAAAGGAAAATAAATCTAAATCAGAATAAACTTTAACATAATTTTTATTTACTTTTCTTCCTGAATTTTCATCTGGATATAAATTATGAAAAGTATCATTAAAAATATTGTTTATTTGATTTGAATTTTTATAATATGTCCTAACATTTCCAATTATTGGTTCAATCCAAATAATATCTTTTGTTTTATATGAATATTTTCCAATAAAATAAGCTGGTTTATATGGATTTGTAATTTCAAAATTAATTAATTCAATCTCACTTCTTTTTTCTAAGATTTTTAATTTAATTGGATTTGTTAAACTATGAATATTGATATAAGTAAATGATTTTTTATTAAAAAATTTAATAATAAATGATAAATCTTTATTTTTACATTTATTTTTTGTTAATAATTTTTGTATATTACTTTTTTTGCTTTTTTTATACTTTTCTATAAAATCACCTTCAATTAATATCATATCATCTGAATCTGAGGTAATTATTAAATTTCTAAAATTAAGCCAATTACATGGTGCATTATATTTTATATAATAAGGTACATAACCTGGAATTGAAAGTTCTTTTATATAAATAGAATATGGAATTAAATTAAAAATAAGAATATTTGAATATGTTAATTCTAAATAAGAAATTTTATCAAAAGTTGAAATTTGAAAATAAATATAATCTTTATTTTCTATTTTTTTAAAATATAAATGAAAATAATTTTCAATTTCAGATTCATAAAATTTATTTGAAAATTCTAATCCTGTGTAATCAGATTCTGAATTTGGTTTTAAATTTGAAAATTTATATTTAAATTGAATATCATCTTTTAATAAATTTGAATGTAAAGATAATACTCCATTTTCAAACAATGACAAATTTTTAATATTTATATAAATATATATTATTTTTGAATCTGAAAATTTCGGTTTTTGATATTCTGGTAAATGGAATAATTCCATAATTTCTAATGATGAATATTGAAAGAATAATATAAAAAGTAAAACTATCAAATAATTTCCCATTTTTATTTTACTAAAATTTTATTGTTTTATTATTATTATTTTTTCTATGAAAAACATATTATAAATTTTAAAATTACTGTAAATTTAAAAATAAAATTTTTAAACTACTATATATATTTTATTAAAAATAATATTTCATTCATTATAAATTTATAAATAAATCATAATATACATTTAATAAATATATGATAATATTTTTTGTTTTAATTATTATTATTTATAAACTTTATTGATTGTATTAAAAACATATTAAATCAATTCTAAAATAGAATATAAAATAATAATAAAAAAGCCATTAAAATATATTGAATATTATGTTAATTATTTGAAATTTTTTTATTTATTTTAAATTAAAATTGTTAAAATAATTTTAAAAAATCAAGTATTAATATTTATATTTAATTTATGGAACAATAATGTGGTTATTCATTTATTTAAAAGAATCAATAATACTAATTATAATAAATTTTTTTATATTATATTTTGCTTTGGAGAAAAAACATATCAATAATAATTTAATTATCAAAATTAAGGAATTATTATTAAAATATATTATAAAAAATCTTTAAAATAATGATAATTTTTGTAAAAAATTTCAAATTTTAATTTATATCATATTGATTTTTTTTAATATAACAAAGACCTGTTTAAGGTATTATAATTTCATATTTAATTTTAAATTTAATTGATAATTTATTAAAGATATAATAGGATTAGAGTTTTTATTAAATATTTTTTTATTTGAATAATATTAATATAATAA
>Ga0256407_10003292_pt1 | contig 28984 bp, 17 predicted proteins | sample RumenRJG_04DNA_FD_193489 | JGI IMG/M metagenome (GOLD analysis project Ga0256407, IMG submission 193489) | Bovine rumen microbial communities from Lethbridge, Alberta, Canada - RJG_04 | ecosystem: Host-associated > Mammals > Digestive system > Stomach > Rumen | place: Canada: Alberta...
AGAAATCCTCGGCATGTGCAAGAGCGAAGAAGTCATCATGAAGATGAACAATCCGCTTGGCGCTTGCATCATCGAGCCGGTTGGCGAAAACATGAACTTCTCGTTCTTGTTGATGCCGACGCACCTCACCGACAACTAATCGTAGTTCGGAAAGATTTAAGGGCTCTCGAGAGAGAGCCTTTTTTATTCTGAAGAATTGTGTACGCAAAGGGAAGTGCCGCGAACTTTAATGGAAAATGCCGCGCATTTTGGATAAAGTAAATTATGTCAAGTCAAATACGCAAGAGAGTCAATAAGAAAATCACAAAAGCCATTCACGACTTCAATTTGATTGAAGACGGAGACCGCGTACTCATCGCCACAAGCGGTGGCAAGGATTCTAGTGTGCTGTTGATGGAGCTCGCCGCACGACTCGGCAAATTCGGACCCAAGTGTGAACTTGCAGCCATCCATATTCAAAGCGATTTTGCAGACAAGGCGCCTCGCGAATTTTTGCAACGCATGGCGGAAGAATATCCGCAAGTACCGTTCTACTTTAAGGACGTCGCCGTAGAAGCGCGCCTCAAGGAAGGCCGCAAACTCAACTGTTACTGGTGCAGCACGCAGCGCCGCACGGAACTCATCAAGTTCGCAAGCGAAAACAACTTCAACAAGATTGCACTCGGCCACCACATGGATGACATCGTCGAGACGCTTTTGATGAACATGCTGTACAAAGGCGAGTTCAGCGGGATGCCGCCCATGGTGCCATACGAAAAGTACCCGTGTAGCATTATCCGCCCGCTCTGCTACTGCGAAGAAAGCGAGATCATCGCTTATGCCGAAGACGCGGACATTCGCAAGTTCACCTGCACCTGCGAATTCTCGAAAGCAAGCCACCGCAAGACCATCCGCGAAGAAATCAAGAGCCTCACCAAAGGAAGTTCCACGCTCAAAGCAAACTTGTTCGAAAGCATGCGGAATATTAGGATGGATTATTTGTTGTAAGTTGCGAGTTTCGAGATGCGCGGGAAATGTGTATGTATTGTGAAATGTGTATGCTTCGAGGAGTGCGCGCGATCTCATATAGAATATATCTGCAAATGATACTGCGCGGACTTTACCGGACACAGCGCACGGAGCGATAATCCTCTTTCGCGAACGCATTCAGACTTGCCTCATCGCTGCTGAACGATAAGAACAAATAATACGCATTCGATTCCGGATTTTCAGCATCTTCGGTTGCGCTCCAGAAATACGCATAACCGCCGATGCCATCGAACTTGCCACCCGTAATTGCACCATCATCCGCTTTCAAAACTGCGTCACGATACCCCGCCGGGAGCGCGTTGAATCCAAATTCATCGGAGCCGTTTCCTTTTTTGAACCAGCCGTCGCGAGATTTTAAAGCCGCGCCAGCATTGGGCTGCGTGAGGAGTTGCGCAAAATCAGATTTCGTCGGCAAGCGCCAACCCTCAGGGCAAACCGTTTTCGCGTCCGCCCACGTATAAAGGCGACCCAATCTCTTGCAATTGCGAGAATCGCCATCCGGACAAACACTCATCTCCGTTGCATAATTCAGATTCTCCGCCATCCATGTAAGATTACCAATCTTCACAACATCATAACTCTGCCCGTCACGCGGATCTGTGAACGACTCAGAACAAGCGGAGAGGAGGAAGAAAAGAGAGGTGATAGCGAGAGAGGAATGGAATGAGAAGCGCATAGGGAGAATTTAAAAAAAGCAAATGAGTTTTGATGATTTTCACCTTGTAAATATACTCCGCCACTCATTTTTTTATTTACACTGCCATTTGGTGTTTTTACACCGCCACCATTTCTTAAGAGACGGAGCAAATCTTCTTGGGTAGATACCATACAACCCACAATAAATAGAATAACTTGCGTCAATTCACTTTTTCCAATACCTAAATTCATCATCCAAGCAAATCATAATCATGACAAGCAGTTTTAATACTTCGATGTAATCCCTATGTATACTCGGGTCATTTGGGGAATAGGCGCCGTGTAGATAACGATTGCGAATGGCAAGACCATTTTTATAAGTATCGGACCAAATAAAGGAGATGTAATTTTGCTCATTCGTTGAGAAAAGAGAATCACTGGCAACAATCACGCTCTTCGCAATCAGCTCATCAATACACAGCCGTGCCTCGAAATTCAGCGGCAGGATATTCAAGACATCATTATCGTAGATATCCTTTAGAAGGTTGCATTTTGCTTTGTTATACTCTATAAACCCGTCTTTAACAGAAACACAATCAGCATCTATTAGATATTGTAAAAGTTCTCGACTTTGTGAGTCAAGATTATCATACGAAACTTTTTCATCTTGCAATCGTTCATAAAAACATTTGTATTTCTCGTCGGATGATTTCAATAGACAATATACAGATAAATGTTGACTAAAAAGAATGTTAAATACGGCATACCCCTCTTTAGCTGGATAGACATATTTTTGCCCTGATAGACTTTTCAACTCATTCCAATTACCAATAGGAGATGAGAATGTATTCAGCAAGCGCAAATTCACGTTTCCTTCCTGGAACATCATATAGATTTTCAGGACTCGCTCTATTTCAGGAAGGATAATTTTTATTTTCTCAAGGTCTGTAGTTTGAATACTCGGTGAATTAAAAGAAAAGCCCTTTATTCCATAGACCAAAGGCAACCATTTTTCAAAAAAACATTTGAAAACATTTTCAAAATACAAACTATTTTTCCAAAGCTCATTTCGAAATGTTTCAATCAATGATCTATACAAATAGCTATTATGAAGAAAAATAGGATTTTCGCGTGGATACTCTTCTTTAGATAAATTTCGCTTTATTATAGGAATTTCTTCTTTACTATAATAAGGCAAGTTTGATCGTCCATTATAATCAGTAAAACTAAAATAGTTCCTAAGCATCAAAAATATGGATTTAAAATCTAAATGTGTTCTTACCCATTCAGAACTACATTCAACGAGTGTCAAATATCCTTCTTCTGTATAACGAATCGGGGTATCCATAACAGGAACGAACGACACCTGCACACTAATCATGCCACTCATTTTTTGTTTAGAAAACCATTTTTCCTGCGCCTCTTTCGCCATCAACCGAAGTTCTTCATCTATTTTCGGTTTTGCATCCCTTGATGCATTCTGAATCTTCTTTAGATAATTGACGTTAAAACAATCACTCCCTATATAAGCCTTCACCATTTCTCTTTTGTCTGAATCTGATAAAGCTTTAGGCCAATAAACCGTTTTTTTAGGTTTGAATAGAGCGTGTTCTATTAACAATTCTGTTGCAATTTTCGAATTCTTTATTACAGGTATTAGTTCTGCCGAAAATCGATTAACAATTTTCTCGTGCAACAAAATATCATGCAATTCACTTCCATGTGTTTTCAGCCATTCTGCAAAATTACCATTAGACAATGACTTGAAAATACCAAAGTCAGCAACGGATTCCCAAAAAATAGAGCGATATCCATATTCAATGGAGTCATACTCGCTGACAAATTTCTTGCCAAGCCAGGGAGCAATAAAACGAGAAATTATTGAGGAAAACTTGTCAACTGTATTCTTATAACGATTTATTCTTTCATCATCCCAAGATTGCAAAAATATTTCGTTCTTGATATATAATCTAATTGACGCCAATTCTAAAACATCATTGACATCTTCATATACGGCATTTTCATCAAATGCTTCTAAAACCTTTTCTGCCAGCGATAAATGATAACCTACAGCAAGGTCTTCCTTACTATAAAATACAACTCTTGATTTACCCACTATTATTTTACTTCTTTATCATTTCCATTGTATTAACAGGCTTAGCTAAAACGGTTACTCCGTCATTAGTTTTGCCTGTATTAAAAATAATTTTCCAATAGTCATAATTACGCTTACTTCCGAATATCGTATCAGACATAGATCTATCTTTCCAAACAGGCAACATCTTTAAGTTATTCACAAAATTTCGAATGTTATTCCATAATTGTTCTGGGAATTTCTGCTGAAACAGGTTTTCAGAATCGTATTCCATACCCGTAACAGAGAAGTGCGCAACAATAATGCGATGAATGCATTCAATCCAGCTTTTCATGACTTCTTCACGAAGTAATCTGCTTGCAATCAAATGATTGTCGGGAATATCGTCTCCATTTCCCGCCGTAATTCGACTTTCTATTTTATATACACCGATATTGTTGTCAAATTTTCCAACCAAAATTTCTTCAGCAATTATATTACACAAACAAATAATTTGCTTTTGTTCAAGAATTCGCGGATTCAGCCCCTCTTCCATTTTATAGTTGATGGGCTTTGTAAGAATTGTTTTAGAATTGATAAACTCTGCCAGGAGCGTTTTCTCAAATGTACTATAAGACAATGGCAAAGATGCGTCTCGGCCTTCAAAACTCATATATCCTTGAAGTTTATTATCAGAACTTCTGGTAATAGCGTTCTTCTGGCTATTTACTACATAAGTCTTTATGCTCTTTATCGCACCCTTGAAATGGTCTACAACATTTTTTTCAGAGAATGAATAATCATCTTCGCTTAAAGAATGGTCTATTTGATACCGTTTCAGACGTTCTGTATACAAAGCGTCATGAAGTTGGCGAACAATAGCCTTGTCAAAAGCAATTTGTTTTAGCTTGCTGCCTGCATTGGTATTGGTTTCTGTCAATCGCTCTACATTCGGTTCAATAAACAGCCGAACAACAATACTCTTGGCATCAAGCATAATCTGAGCGACAGCTTTGTGTTGACCATCAAAAATTTTGATTTTCTTCTGGTCAATACGAGCCAAACTTAAATGTAATTGAGGATTCGTTTTATAAAATTCTTTGATTAACAAACTGATAGAACTATTAATTCCACGCGGATTTATCAATTCATCATGGTAGAGATACTGTAATGGGACTCTAATAAATGCGGTCTTTTCTCCAGAGAGTTCATCTTCAAAAATTTCCGTTCTACGCGCCGTCGGATCTTCAATATCATCAAAGGAATATACTAAAGAATTTCCTTCTACCTTGTATCTAAAATCGTACTTAGAGCCACCCCTTGCCAACAATACATGTTTCAATGACGGAATTTCTTTATTTGCGTTTGCGTTATTTATTATTTCTTCTAGTTGGCAAAGTTTCTTTGCGACAAATAAATCAGCATCCTGTTTTTTCTTATTACAGGATTCATGCGTAAGTGCAAAATTTTGTTCTTCATCTTTGCCGCCATTTGCAAGAGGCTTGATGTGGTCGATATTTACAGAATTAAGATCAAGGTCAATTTCTTTCTCGCAAATAAAACACTTGTGGTTTTGAATGCCCCATAACTTGGCACGCAAGGCATTCTTTTCATCTGCTGTGAGATTGTCTAGATATTTTGAGTGACTCATACGTTAGTCTCCGTATTTTTGTTTTCTTTTTCACCTAGAAGTGACCTAAAATCATTCTCTAGATCTGACAAAGATTTTAAAATTGGACCATTCAATCTTTCAAAAATTTCTATCCACTTGTCAGAATTCCCTGCACCTTTAGGCTTCTGGTCTATGCCATAGAAAAAATCGTAAAATACCTGCCGAAAATCTTTATTCAAAGCATCTATACAGTCTGCGGTTTTAGCAGGAATAAAAATTCTATTATGACTATAAACTGTAATATATTTGTTATACGATTCGCGTGCTTTCTCTCTTCTTTCCTCTATTGGAAGATCTCCTGCAGGAACAAATACTTTGGTATACTGTTGAATCCAAGTGTACACATCATTTAATAAAGCATATACTTCCGTTATTGCATCAGCTCGTTTTTCATACAATTTTGAATATTCTATTTGTCGTTCAAGCGCAAGGATGTTCAAATTAGACCGGAGCTTTTCAAGTTCAATATCATTGGCTGCTTTCAATTGAGCCTTATGCGTTTCTAGCTTTTGATCATATTCATTCTTTATGGCATTCTTCAATCGTTCGGAAATCCAGGTCTTTGAGAACCAAACAACAACTCCAGAAACGAGTACGGAACTAACAACCGATGCTATAATTTCATCAAACATTTTAATACCCCATTGTTCTTATAAAGATATTTTCTTTTTTTACTTACAGACAATCAAATGAATAATCAATCATTTTTTCATCTGGGCCAAAAAGCCAAGCCATGTAATTTTCAGAAGAAATGTTTTTGTATTGTTTTATTAGGGCTTCGTGTATTTCTTCGTCGTTTTTTGCTTCATGAACAACAGAAGTGACACCACAAACAAAATCACTATTTGCAGACTTACATAAAATGTAATTAACGATATAATCAAAATAATTATGCAAATGATTTATAGCGATATTCATTCCTTGGATTTCTTGGCCAATATGTGTTGCGACATTCCTCATTCGATAGAGTCGCTCTATATGCCATCCAATACGCAACTGATGTTTTTTTAATAATTCACAAAACGAGACTTCACTGGCACAATCTTTTTTTATCGTGTAAATCCTAAAGCGAAGCAAAGGATTATCGCTTAAAAGAGAATACAGCCGTTTCATCTCATCGCTTTCATCTGTGTACGAAGAAATGTACTTGACAAAAGATCTAAAATCTGTTATGCCTAATGGCTCTAATTCGATTTTTTCAACAGCCTTCTCTAAACTTCTAAATACTGCTCGGAATAATTTTAGTATATAGATTTTTTGCATTATGCGAACAACACTATGACTAACATTTTCTCTGACGGTTCCTTTGCTAGGCGACAGAAAAAGTGTTTCTAACGCAGTCCAAAGATTTTGGAACATTGGCAATATTTTATGAATCTCCAATGCACTAGAATGCATTTCCATCGCCTGCATTATTATGGCGTTGGTTGCATGGCTCATAGATTTTTTTTCAATTATATTTTTGACAAAATCTTCGACAAGTTCGGAACTGACTGCATCTTTTTTGTTTAAAATGCCAAATAGTTTAATTTTTTCATAAACGCCATTTTCATTTTTTACTAAAAAACGATAAACCGTTGTTTGATGGTGTCCGTGATTAAAAAACCGTGGAAATGTTTGTAAAAAAGTAAGTCTTTCAGAAAAATATCTTGCAGCAACATACGGGTCAATCGAATCAACAGACCATCGTGCAACTCGAACACCTTGACTTTTTCGATCATTCTTTAATTTATTATACAGCTTTAATAAATGTTTTGAGTCTTCGTATTTTGACAGTTCATCACGTTCGTTTGCAACATCGATAAGCTGTAGTTGATTTTTATCAAGCAGATCCGACTCTTTATCAACCTTTTCCAAAAACTCAAAAAATTGATAATCGATAAGTATCAAAAAATCATACGAATTATTTTTAAATGTAAAAAGATTAAAAAATACTTCTATTTGGTTTTCATCATTAATTTCTGTTTTTTCAAAAAAAGATAATTCCTTCCAGAGATATTCTTTTGAATAGCCTGATGCAATCAGCATTATATAAAAGTTTGCAATTAATTGCTGTAGTTCACGCTTATTTTTTTTGTTTGCCATCAATTCAACAATCTTCTTTTTCAAGGAATCAATGTATCCATAAAAAGAAACCGCTTGTTGAAAAGATTCTAGCCAAATATCAAGATGATTCGGTTTATCTTTTACATTTTCAAAACCAGTCAACATCGATTCGTAACGATGTTTCAAGATAGACTTGATAACAGAATCAGAACGTAATTGAGAGATAAATTCATCAATAATAACAGGAATATATTTGGAATAATACTGATCTTCAATCCCATATTGCTTTATCAATAGATTCATTTGAGCCATTTCTATTAGCAATGTAATTGCGTTATGCATCGGCAGGGCAAAACTGTCTGGAGTTTTTTCATTTAACAATTCTTCTGACACTTGATAAAAGAAAAAAAGCATTTCCAGAGATTTCGAATCTCCTTTCCAATTTTTCGGCATTTTATTAATCATAGATTACGTTCCATTTTCATAGTTTTTTTTCATTTCCGCGACAATCTCATCTGTCATTGCCAGTTGTTGTTTTATAATTTGTTGCAACAACGCTTTATTTAATCTCACATATTTTTTTGCCATATCTATTTCTTTAGAACTAAGCTCAATATCTTTATTTTTTTTATCATGTTCTTCTCCATCTAAATCTATTGAAAAGAAATTTTTAGGAATATTTGACGAAATTTTAGGTTTTGTGTTTACTTGAACTTTTACTCTTGGAGCATGTCCTCCTCTTTTGTAACTACCACCTTCATCAATCCAAATATTCATTGGCAACCCAGTATCATCTTTTCGTAGGTTTCGCATACCAGGTTTTGACTTGGGTAAATCTCCAATTTTACCTTTCGATACGCTTGTGCCACGCTTATTTTTTTCAGAAGAACTCGTGATGTTACTTTTGGATACAACGGAACTACTTTTCTCTTTTGAGAGAGCAGGTGTTTTCTTTGTTTTCGTTGATTTTGGGAGCATAAAAACAAATACCTTTCAAAAAAATTATGGTAAAGACGTGGGATTGGCTTTAGTTATTTCCCATATTGCTACATGAGCCAAGCAATCATTAGAAGTTATATAGCGTAAAGTTGTTTTGATGTTCTTTATATCATCAATAAAAGTATCATATTCTTTATTTGTCACGGTATTTTTCTTTATACAACAGGTTTCATAATTTGATTTAAAGGCATCAATCAACGGTTGAATATCAGGATTATTGGCAAGATTCTCTTTCTCTGGTTTCGAAATGTCAAAAGAAAACATTTCGTTATACACATTTTTCGAACTAAAGCGTTGCAAAGAACAATTGTATGGCGAGCTAACATTCGGCAAAGGACAATCTATCACAAAGTTTGCTTTAATCGGACAAGGACTTGGCGCATTGGCAGATAATACGACCGGATTAGTTTGAACCACACTATTGGCACAAGATAATACAAGCTGCAAATTGTGAGTAGTTGCTGGAATTTGAGGAAATCCAGATAAGGGAGTCAACTGAAATTGGATATTTTTCAGCGGACACGGTTTCGCTTTTTCTGGAAATTTTCTATATGGTGTAAGGTATTGAAAATCCTGAAAAAAGTCTATGCTTGCTCCCGCCATCATAAAATATTTCTTTGCCCCACTTGTATCTATAGAATTCAATCGCATTAAATCATCAAAAACACGTTGTTTTTCTGCTTGATGCCTAGAGGATTGTCCCTGTGTATATTTAAATTCAAGATAATAAGGGATATCTATTTTTTGTTGAATGTCTTTTTTTAGTTTGAACACAGCATCGCATCTTTGTTCTTTAAAATAATTTAACGCACATTCTAATTCTGCAGAATCTTTATGTTGATTTATATATGCAGTAAAGGGCTCATCAATTGAAGCTTCTTTTAATGAGTATTTTCTATCTAGCACTATTCGATATTCTAGATAAGCCTGAATAGATCGAGCAAGATTTTGTATAGAAAATTCGTTGTTTTCAGCAATTCGATTACCAGACATTTGCAACCTGCTCATTATATTCGTCAAAATTTAGATCGTTGATGCCGGTAATTACAATTTTCATCCATGGAAAATCAAGGGATGATACAATGAAAGCGTTGTAAGATGCGCCCTGAACAGCGTTGATTAAAGCCTCTTCTATTACTGGCTTTGGGTTTTCTATTGCAGAATCCGCCCATAAAATAATTAGTTTTGCTCTGGCATAAATATTACCTTCTATATCATCTTCTATTAATGTTTGTTCATATTTTTTTACTCCATAGAATGGAGTGAACTGATTTTCCAAATATTCTAATCCAAATAGAACAACCCGAACCCATGGATTGTCAAGCCATTCTTCAACGAAATCGTAATATCCATGATTTCCAACATACTGATTTACAGATCGTTGAACATTATATTGTGGTTTTGGATTACGAGGTGTTTCAGAAAAAATTGCAAATCGAGCAATAGGTTGCCCAGCAGCATTGCGTAACAATGGATCGCTTTCATAAAATTGCATATATGCTTCCTTTTTTAAATATTTAAAGTTAAACTTTCGGTGTCTTTGGGCTTCTTCTTGGGTTTGGGGGTGGGGGATTTTTTGAGGAGTTTGCCGGTGTTGTCGATGAGGCCGGCGGCGAGTTCTTGTTTGTGGCGGTCGTTGTTGAGTTTGAGGAGGCGGGTCATGATTTCTTTGCGGGCGTCGGGGCAGACGGTGTAACGGCGGCGATCGTTTTCGGGGAGGAATTCGAGGTCGTAGAAGCCGTGGTTCAGGGCGATGTCTGACCAGCCGTAGGCGGCAGCGACGGCGGTGTCGCATTCGACTTGGACTTGGCGCATTTTCATGAATTCGCCGAGGGCCCATTCTGCGTCGGCATCGGAACATTTTGCAGTTTTGGCGATGCTTGAAGCAGAGAGGTTCTCTTGATGATAAAGGTTATAGAGATTGGTAAGGCCTATCTTGATTTTCAGCATGATGGTTTTACGCTGGTTGTCCAGTTTTTCACCTAATGCGTCAAGGGTAGCCTTGTGCTGTTTGATTTGTTCGTCAGCATCTTCAGCGACACGGATTTCTTCGGGAACGTATTCGCGGTTGGGTTCAAAACCTGCGGGGAACGGATAATTTTCAAATACATTTGTTGGAACGTATCTAAATCGAGTATCTAAGGTTGTACAATATTTCCATGCCCAATAATAATGAAATGAAGATTGCAGAATCGTCAAATATGAATATTCATGTAAATCAAAAACTATTAATTGTGAAGATAATACTTGATTTGTTTCAACGAAAGAGAATGCTACCGGCTTACTGACCTGTGCAATCACTAGTGTCTGGTCATTTCTTCTAATCTTTTTATATAATTCAAAATGAGGTCTATGATATTGCCACCATTTATCTAATTGAATGATTGCGCCATCTTTTTGTTTTTCAACACGAATTGGTTTAACTTTCTGTTCAATAATTTTCAGGAGTTCAGGATAATCTTCTGCAACTTCTCCTTGATAACCGGATGGAGCACTTTCTTTATTTAACGGTCTATCAAAGAAATTAATAATGTACCGTGAAGCTCTCTGATCATAATTTGAATTGAAATCATCGCCATCTAAAAATGGCATTATTACTTTTTTGTAATCAAAATTATTTGATATGTAATTCTTTACTTCATCTATTGATAATTCAAAACCTTGACCTAAGATAAGAGATCCTTGTTCACTGTAATTATAATTATGAGCCAAAGAAGGGGCACTTGATTTTTCTTCATCATCAAAATATGTAGAAATGTAAGCAACTTTTTTCCCATTAAGCAAGCATTTCTCCTTATTCTTTCCTTTCATAATTGCCAAAAGACTAACACTTACTGCTGCTACTCCTGGCCACGGAGTACTCCTTACAGCCATAGTAATTGAACCTCCAGCTTCTTCAATTACCTGCAAACAGCCTTCTCTACAATTTCCCTGAGCAATTGTATTTGTACTTAAAGTACCTAATGAACAATTTTCATTCAATAAATCGTAATTACGACGAACAAAATATCCAACAAGGTCAATTGCTCCTGCTGGGGCATAAGCAATCTTCATGTAATCAAGGTATTCTTCGCCAAAGATTCCCTTTAATTTTCTATTCCCTTTAAACGGAGGATTTCCAAGGAAGCAATCAAAGCCGCCTTCCGCCATTACTTCGGCAAATTCAAGGAACCAATGGAAAAAGCCCTTCTGTTTGCTCACCTGCTGGGCGTATATCGCTTCGCTGTCGTTTTCGATATCCTTTTCGCCCGTCAAATACTTACGGTAAACATCTTCTGTCACCAGGGGCTGTTGCTGTGTCTTGTCGGCAAAGTAGCCTGCAAGCCGCATGTCGGCAAGGACTTTCAGTTTTTTCCATGCCGGCGTAGATGTCACTTTTAGGTAATTCGATTTTTTCTCTTCTGCCAGTTCGGGCGTGGAGTCATCCATCTGTGAGACCCGCGCCATTTCGGCAATCACGCTCTGGATATCCGAATCAATTTCCTTGCGGAATACATCCTGCGCTTCGGATTCCTTCTCCTTCTTCTGCTTCTTGATGACGTCGTCATTCCATTTCTTGAGTTCGGCGTAATACTTCTTGTCGCTATCCTTGTAGGTCTTGAAGGTGTCAGAGGGAATGGTCTTAAATATGTCTTCTACACGGGCCACGCCCACAAGGGTATCGCCGCACTTGATATGGTTATCCAAGAACCCGAGCGATGTTCCCGGGTTATGGCTTTCGAGCCAGAGGGCGACCTTGCAGAGTTTTACCGCCTGCGGGTTCTTGTCGATGCCGTAAATGCAGTTGCGGATAACGTCCTTTTCGGCGTTCCTGAAACTTGCGGGGTCTGGGTTGTCGGACTTTGTGCGGACTCGGGCGAGTTCCAGGGCTATGCGGCGGGCGGCATTCAAAAGAATGTGTCCCGAACCACAAGCATCGTCGCAAACACGGATTGAAAGCAAGGCGTGTTCCTTGTCGGCTTCTTGCAACTTCTTTTCGATTAGCGGGTTCAACGCGCTCTTGATAAGCGGATCCACCAGTTCTTCGGGGGTGTAGTGGGAACTGGAATTATCGCGGTCTTCACCCTGCACGTAATTGAATTTCAACGAGCCGTTTATATCGCGTTCAATGCTCGGGTCGAGTTCCAAAAGGCCTTCGTATATGGAGCCGAATTCTTCGACATTCAATGCGGCGTAGTTCACGCGGACTTTTACCTTGCGGTCTTCGTCAAAGTAACTATCAAACAGTTTGACGCCTTCAGCAAAATCCCAGTTATTGATGTGAACCTGTTTCAGGATTTTCATTTCGTCCTTGTTGAACAGGTCTCCCATCAACGCCTTTATGCCAAGGGTGTTGCCGAAGTCATTGTCTTCGAACAGCGCAAACACAGTCTTCAGTTGTTCGTAGGCATCGTGGTAATACTTTTCTTCGGGGCCAATGGTGGTACAACGCTTTCTCAGGCTCTGCAGGGAATAGTAGGCGTAATAGATATTCCGCTTGGACTGGTCTGCGTCGCGCTCGAATACAAGGTGTCGTTCTTCAATCACCAACAGGAACAGCAAGCGATACACAAGGGTCAGGAACTCGTCATTCAGGCTGTCGGCCGTCCATTGCGTTCCATAGCCGCTTACGACGTTCTTGTTGTCTTCCCTGTTCAGGAAACCGTTTGCCCATGTTTCTACAGCCGTCTTTACAGCAGCACTCAAATTCTCACGAATTCTGGAACCGTTTTCCATGGAATTCAGGTGATACTGTTCGAGCAAGCAGTCGGCAGGTTCGGTGCCGATTGCCGGGAAACGGGTAGGGTGCAAAAGCCTGTAAAGAATCGCGAAGTTGTCGTAAAGGTCTTCTTCAAAAATCTTTTCGAGGTCAAATTCCAGGTAGGTCAACTTGACCAGGCGACTGGAGTCCCTAAGCAAGCGGAGCACGTGGCCGTTTGTCACAAGGGCATAAAGGTTCTCTTCGCTCAGGTTCAAGAATTCCTGGACCATGCTGTGGGGGCTACGCTTTTGGCCTTCGCGCGCCTTGTCCAATGATTCGTAATAGCCGACAATATGAATGGGGCATATCCTGCGGGTCGCCTTGTGGCTAATGGCAAAGGATTTCTCGCCGAACTGTTCTGCCGGCTTGGATTCTATATCGAAACCGAGCATCCCCAAAAGGGGCTGAATCCAGAACTGGCGTGTTCTCGATGTGCCGAACTTGTCTCTCGGATCTTCGCGTTCTATGCGAGCCTTGAAAATTTTCCACTGCTGCACGGCATCGGCCCAGCAACTCTGAATTTCGTCACGGACAGGAATATCTAAATCAAAGTCCTTGGAACTCTGACCTTTCAAACCACTGGTTTCATTAAGATTGTCAAGCGTCTCAGGGCCAATGAGGCCGCCTTCCCAACTGATTCCCGTATAGTTCATTACTGAGCCTCCGGAACAAAGATGTAAATGCCAAGAACATCTAACGGAATTACGGGTTCAACCACCTTGAACCTGTCCGATTTCCGCTTTTCACCTAACGCCTTGTAATAGCGTTCGTGTTCCTGGATAAGGAGTTCCGCGCGTTCCTTTGCAAATGCGTCGAAATCCACCTGCTTTTCGCCGATGGTATCCAGTTCACGCTGGAGTTGCCTTTGCTGGATTTCGGGCGACAGGTCGCCTGCAGGGGCGGGATTCTTCATCAAGTCAGAAACCTCTTCCTTGGTGAGAATGGACTTGCTTACAGTCCGGTAGCCACGAGTCAATATTTCTTCGGCAACCATATTGGAACCATCCAGCTTCAGGTCCTTGATGACATGGCGGGCACGCAAGAGGAATATCACGGTCCTTTCGCTTACATTCCTGGACTTGACCACGGCAGCCCTTGCGGCAAAGCGGTTGTTTTGCTGGTGGTGGGTTGCTTCGGCAAGGACTTTTTCGCAAAGCAGTTCGACGGCATCGCTGTTGCGGCCCCAATAAGTCGTGCCTTCGGGAACGGGAGCCTTGAACGATATGGAATTGCGCTTCTTGAAGAACTTCGAAAGCGTTTCGGGAATTTCAAGGCCTGCGAAATTCAAGATGCACTCTTCGTCATTTGTCTTCGTATTCTTTGCGTAGATGTCCTGCATGACGTCGTGGACGAAGGAATACACGACTTCTGGATTACCGACGCTTTCATCGGAACGTTTCAGGTCTTCTTCGATTTCCTGGGCATGAATGGATTCCTGCGCCAGCATGGAACGGAGAACTTCTTCCTTTTTCTCGGTTTCTTCGAAATACTTGTCCATGCCCGTATTTGCCGACTTGAATTCTTCCAAATCAAACAAAGAAAGCTGTCCCGACGATTCCTTCTTTTTCTTGGCGTCATTCAAGACTGCCTTGAAAATGGCATCCATGAATTCCTTGGAGTTTTCGGGGAACGGGATCGAGACACCGATGCGGCCCTTGATGCGCTTTGCCTTTTCGAACAGAATTTTCAGAACCGTCTGGTCCATGGGATTGTCTTTGCCATAGAACATACAGGTGTGAACTTCGCTGCGGGTCTGACCGAAACGGTCCACGCGGCCTTCACGCTGTTCCAGACGGTTCGGGTTCCAGGGCAAATCGTAATGGAATACGGCATCAAAAATATCCTGAAGGTTAATGCCTTCGGAAAGACAGTCGGTTGCTACAAGGATTCTCGGCTTCTTGTCTCCTTCTTCAGGAGTCATTTGACGAACACGGTCCTTGCGGTCGTCATCGGGCAATTCACTCGTGATGCATTCGATGCGGACCTTGTTGCCAAATTTTGTACGCAGGTTTTCTTCTACGTAGTGGGCCGTTTCGATGTATCGGCAGAAAATGACCGGAGAGATGCCTTTCTTTATCCACTGATTGACAATTTCGCTGCACTGTTGCAGTTTGTAGTCTTTCTCGAAACCTTTCAGGTTTTCGAGTTCGGCGACAAAACTTTCGAACTTTGTTTTTTGTTCAGACCTCAACTGAGCCCTAGGCGCCAAGCTAGTCGGAAGTTCATCGTTGGAAGCATCGAGCTTTTCGAAAAGCGGGTTTTCGTGATCAATCGTATCGTCGGAATCGTCTTCATCTACAATGTCGTTCACCTTGCGGGAGAACATCTTTGCTCCCGCCGCCGGACTCGACATGATTCCACGAAGGAATGCCAACGCAGTCCAATACCTAAAACGCTGATTCTTCTTTGTCGATGCCCCCTGCATCAAGTCAGATGCCATCTGCAAGACTTCGTTATAGAGCATCTGGTAGGGCAACGAGAGTTCATAACTCTGGTCGATTTGCGATCTCTTGGGGAACGGCGTATTTTCATCGAGCCACTTAGTGATATTACCGCGCTTGCGCTGGATAAAGAATTTCGCGAGTTCCTTTTTCACAGAATCCGACTTGAACCATTCATCTTCTTCAAACTTAGGGTCGAGTATTCCCAAAAGTGACTTGAACTCGTCATCTTTACCCGAGTGAGGCGTTGCCGTCATGAGAATTACATGGCGCTTATATTCGGGCCTTGCCAAATCCGACAACACGCTGTAACGCAGTTGCTGGTTCTTGAATGCTCCTGCCGGCTTTGCACAAGTATGGGCCTCATCGACAATCAACAATTCCGGCGCATCCTGTATAAAGCGGCTTTTCTTGCTGTTGTTGTCAAACTTGATGTAATCGATACTTACAATCTGATAAGGATAATGCTTGAAGATGCTATTGTCGTCGTCGGGTTTCGCCCTTTCAAGGGCTGCCTGGGTGCTACCACGAATAATGACCGCTTCAATGTTAAACTTGTCCTTCAGTTCGGTTTGCCACTGTTCGCAAAGGTGCGGCGGGCAAAGAACAGCAAAACGTCTGATATCGCGCCTTTCTATAAGTTCCTTGACTATCAGCAGAGATTCTATAGTCTTACCAATACCGACGTCATCAGCAATCATCAGGCGGATAGGGCCCTCCTGCTTGAGCGCCATAATCAGGGGAACCATCTGGTAACTACGCGGGCGGAACCCAAGTTTTGCAGCACAACGGAAAGGGCCTGCTGCATTACGCAAAGTCAAACGGGAAGCGTCGTAAAGCAGCTTTGCGCTACGGACATTGCCTAGGTCGTTTGCAGTCGGAAGGCCGAAATGAGCGGCCGTTACCGCATCGCGTTCCACATTCAACGGCAAATAAATGCCAATGCAATCATCTTCGCCACCATCAAGGGCTTTCAATCTCAAAAGATTCTTGTCTTCAGAGGGCAATACAATCCAGTCGCGACCGCGGGTATTTACAATAGTCCCCGTTCGCCAATCATGCATCAGTTCGCTCACTTGTCAGCTACCTTTCTAAAAATGTCTTTCCGGCTTGCCACTACTTCATCAAGGTCGTCCTTGTAGTAATAGACAATATAGTCCATACCTCTATCAAGTATCGCTTCACGCTGTTTTGTATCGCGTTCCATTACACTATTATCGTCATGGGGCGTTCCATCGCAAAATACGAATGTAGGAACAGAACCTGAATCCGGAGCATAGTAGAAATCAGGTTGACAATACAGGCCATCAACGCGTTTCTGAGCTTCGTCAGGCAAGCGCAAGCCATGCTTGTAGAGATAATTCAAGAATTTCAATTCCGTAGAACTACTCTTGTCATAAGTTTCCAAGAGTCTCTGGTATTGCGCTTCGTAGCGATCGGAATCAGACTTGCCCACCTGAATCTGACAATTCAGCAAGCGTTCTACAGTGCCTTTAATCGTAAATCTGTCAATTACGGCGTGGTCCGTCTGGTTGTAGTAGCTCAGGAAATCCTTATAACTGGCCTTGTCCTTGTAAGTTTCATCGTCAAACCTACAAAGTTTCTGAATTTCGTTTACAACCTTGTGCCAACCTTCATTATCTTCTGTTAACGATTTCAGAACACCAAGACTTTCTTCGGCAGATTCATACAGAAGAATGTTCGGCTCTTCCGGATCACCAATGGGAGTAACACCCATCTCAGAACTTTCAATACTGAATACATTTTCAATGGCGGTTTTCAGCGCATATTGAAGCGTGATGCGACCTGCATAATCTAGCCCGAGAATGCTTACAGGTTCTACATAGAGTGCGTCTGCCGTATCGGTAGTGAAAATTTTTACCACGCTCAGATTGTTGTATGTTTTCTGTGACGCAGGATTATCCCTTTCTCCGGCAAGTTTATTTCTGTATCCGTGAGACTTCCAGTCGCCAGAAACATTGTTCAGCACAAAGCCTTCTGCATCCTGATTTTTCCACTTGTTGTTGATATAGACAAGCTTGGCTGCGGGAATATAACGAATGCGAAGAAGCAAGTCACCATCGGCAAGCAACTTGAGTTCTTTGATATCACGCTTGTTGCCATCGTAGGCAAAGTAAGTGTCTATCACGTAGCCCATTCGGGTTCGTTCTTCTTCATCACATGTAATGTGGACCTTCTTTTCAGCAACCTGATCCGTCATCGACATCAAATCCGTAAACTTTTTACGGTTGCTTCCAATTTCAGCACCTGTCCACGGGTCATTATTGACATTCTGCTGATCGTCAAAAAGAATGTAGCCACTCTTTGTGCATACCAGCGCTTCAGAGCCTCCTTGACAGACTTCAGAAAGCTGAGAACTTACAACCTTGTATTTTGCACCATTGTGATAAACGAGATTTTCAGGACCCATCTCACGCAAGGCAAGATTTCGCGGCCTACTCAGGGATTCTGCAACATCTTTCTTGTCCTTGGTGCTCAAGAGCAAGTGTATGGGCAAACGGGTAAAGTTATAGCCCGGCAAGAATCCTTCGCTCGCCAAATAACGGAACGGGTAGAATTCAGACTGAGATTCGCCTGACGAAGATTTGACCCTGTTCAGCAGCAGTTCACGGAAAGCCAATGCACGAGCACGATTTTGGCTAGCCGTAACATATTCTTCGCTAGTTTTCTTGTAAGTCGGATTATCAATAATCACATTTGCTTGCGTAATTTGCTGTTTCTGTTGACTAAACAGATTTTTCCAGCGACTCATAGATTTTTCAAATTCGCCATAGAGTCCTTGCAGAATGCGCAAAGCCCAGTTCTCATTATACCAACTAGTTTCATGCAAATCGTCAGCAATGTCCGCAATCACGGCATTCCATTTTTCCAGAATATCCTGCGGATTCTTATCAGCATCGAGCAAAGATGATTTTGTATCATCTTTTAAAGGCAAATCCGGATGGTCAATTAAGATAAATTCGCCCATACTGCCACCAGAAATGCCGCTAACACCACGATGCGTAAGGAACAAAGCGTCGAAATGGCTTCTTAGCAAATCCTGATTCAGCAAATCCAATTTCGGCGGTTTTACTTCACCTGCAACGATATCGCGCGGATTGGCGAAGTAATGTGCATCATGTGCAGAACGTCTACTGCAACTCGTAAATACGAGAGCAGGTTGTCCACTACGGCCCGCACGCCCTGAACGTTGTGCATAGTTAGATGCATTCGGCGGAACATTTCGCATGTGAACTATACTTAAATCCGAAATGTCGATACCAAGTTCCATTGTCGGAGAACAGAACAAGGTCGAAAAATTGCCAGCCCTAAAATCAGATTCCCTCTGTTGGCGCTCATCCTTCGGAATTTGCCCCGTATGTTCCTTGGAAACAATTCTGGACGTCAAGGAAGACGTCAAATAGAGATTCTTGAAATACTCGTTAGGCTTGCGTTCTACATTCTTGTTATTCCTGCGGAAAATCATGTCTTCTGGAACTTTGCCATCGCCCTTCTTCCACAAAAGGGTTTCGACATTCAAGATGTAAACAACGGTATTCTCGTTTCCTTGCTTTGTCTTTTCATCTTTTTGCAAGAAGTTCGCTTCGCAAAGCGTGTTCAACATCGCTTCTACAAATTCATTGTAGCGGTCACCATCGATATTCGCGACATAACTCTGCAATTTATCTTTAATATAGCGGCCCAAACGGCTTTGCATACCCACAGATTGGGTGAATATAGAGCCCATCTTGGTTCGTTTCAATGCCATCCACGTCGGTTCAGGTAAATCGGACTCCTCGGGAACCCAGTTCGGCAAAAGATTGTTCTCAAAGGCATCCAGGTTGGCCCTGATTTTATTTGAACCGTAAAAACTTTCATGGTAAATGGCATAGCTCTTGCGGAAATATTCCAGCACATTAAAGCAGATTTCCTTCAAATCACTTTTTGTAATGGATGTATTCCACTTGTTGTTGAATGTATCAAGGAAGAGTTCCCAAGGTTTATCTTCCATGACATCGTCAAAGCCTTCATACTCCACGCGCATCAGCCCGCAGGGTTCCAGCCCAGGCATATTGATTTTCCAAGAGTTGGAAAGATCTTTTAACAAGAGATATTTCAGCAAAGTCTTGAACGTGTCTTCAGCCTTTTTCTGGGCCGCACGGAATCCGGAATCGCCGTTCTTGTTGTAATCAGCGATACCTATGTTCATGCAATCATAGACTTTACTTTCTATTTCTGCAAATGTGATAGTCCCGTTTTCGTTTAAGGCTTTTGCAAGGGCGCTTCTGATTCGTAAGGTATTGACAAAGTCATTGAAATGTCCAGCCTGCAAAGAAGCATCTTGCCTGTTATCCGTAAAACTCAGTAGTTTCGTGTCCTTGTTTTCAAAACCAGATGTTGCCATTGAATTAAGAATGTTCAACGACAATACCGTAGTCGATGTCGAACGACCTTCCATACCAACACGAGTCAGCTTTGCAAATTCAGAAGTCTGATGATGATAGACATCGCCACTGGTCGGATCATACACGAAACCTACGGGCAGATACCATACCTTACGATCAGAATATCTTTCTGGGTCAGAACTAAAATCTCCAGCAACATTTATGCTAATCAGTTGCGGGAATTTATCCACCTGTTGTTTTTTCAGAACAAGCGTTCCGCGTTTGTATTCCACAAACTCGCTCGGCAAGTTGAGAATATCTTCTGCAGGATTCCACTCCGCAATATCAATTAGATAACCACAGGAAATATCCGCCCTGTCTTCTTCGTTGATTACCGAATCGCCAAAATCACGCGGCTCCAATTTACCCGTCTTTTCATTCTTCTTCACACATATAAACGGTTTTCCCGATGTGCGGCTAAACACCACAGGATACAAAGGACAATCAACACCATTTACGTTCTTTGAGGGGAGTCCTTCAAAGCAAACTTCCCTATCCGTTTTTTCTTCGCCTTCTGCTGGCTTGTGCAAAGTGACAGAGACGCTCGTTGATTGCGATATAAACTGATGCAACTTGTATGGAAGAACGAAGTTCTTACGAAGTTTCTTTTCTTCATTTTCTCTGGCAATACTTTCGTTTACTACCGAAATGGAGTTGAAAAGATTCTTCAAGACTTCTGTGCACTTTTCAACACTCACAGAAGAATGTTCTGACAATTTTTCAGATATTTCATCTAGTGTTAAAGGGGCTCCTCTTCTAAGAACTCCATTTTCATTTTTCAAGGCAACGGAATGTTCAACCCACCTGAACAACGCATTTTGGACAAGTTTTTCTTCAGATTGAATCTGTTGTGTAAATGATTCTACAGCCGTTTTCAATTCTTCTTTAGAAGGAATGCCTGCGGCAGAAATCGACTTCAAGGATTCTTCGATAATCTGGTCGCGTTCAAATTTCTGTCCGAAGAACAACGACGCAACCTTGGCTACAGCATCCTTCCGTTCTTCTGTAGATGTTCCGCTTGCCATAGTCGCAGATGTTCCCATGCAAGTTATGTGATGGGAACATTCCGCCTTTATACGTCGAATCAACATTGCGACATCGGCACCCTGGCGACCCCTAAATGTATGGAGCTCATCAAACGCAATGTATTTGAGATTCTTGAAAAGAGCCTGCTTGATGGAATCATCACTTTGACGAGTCAAGAGATATTCCAACATCATGTAGTTAGTCAAAAGAATGTGTGGAGGATTCTCCCTGATTTTCTTTCGGGTCTCTTCGCTTTCTTGACCGGTGTATTGATTGAACCGAACCGGAAAATCTTCACCCGTCAAGTTCTTATAATTCTGCGCGTACTTTTCAATTTCGTTCGTTTGAGAGTTGATGAGTGCGTTCATCGGATAAACAATCAAGCCCGTTACGCCCTGCGACTTATCCTTAATGGCGGCGTTTATGATTGTCCCAAGAAATGTTAGCGATTTTCCCGAACCCGTTCCAGAGGTAACTGTAAAGTCTCTGCCTTGAGCTCCAAGTCTTAAGGCTTCTTCTTGATGCTTGTAAAGATGGAACCCGTTGAAGATTTTATCCATCTTTGAATCGAGCAGACCTTCGTCAACCAGCTGCTTTAGCGAGCAACCTTCTAGGTAGGACGGATTGAATTGAATCAACGGATCCGGCCACATCGACTTTTCGTCGCCATAGGCTTTTAGGGCTTCCAAGATTTGAGGATCGTCGATGTCAACAAAACTGTTGGCAAAAGACTTGTACTGCGACATAATATCGTCGTGCAGCCTAAAAAAATCCTTTGTAGCCTCAACCATAGAAGGGCTCTCCGATATAATAAACAAAAAATTTGAAAGTTAAATTCGCTAAGGGGTTTTTAACGATTTTTACAGAATATAACTTAATAATAGGGTATCTTACGCCCCACAAAAAAGCTACCATCTATTTTTTGCAAACAATTGTATGCAAGAAAAGAAATCCGATAGAAACAACAAAAAAAGACTTTTTTTTCGAAATTTGCCGCTCCATTTTAAGCTATTTAAGAACATTTTCGACATTTTTTATTTCATTTTTGCGTTTGATATTGCCTTTTTCAAGTAATTAAGCTATTTTATGGACATGAAGAATGCCACTGTCATATTGAAGCGAATCCTCCTTGAAAACTTCAAAAATGTCAAAAGGGGAGAAATTTCTCTGGTTCGCAAGGACGAAAACGGAGCCTGCATTGCCGGTATTTACGGACAAAACGGTTCCGGTAAAACGGCGATTATCGAAGCCCTGGTTTTGCTGAGGCATTGCCTTATGGGATACTCGTTGCCCCAAGACATCGCCAACTATTTTATATCTTGCATCAATGTCGATAGCGAGTCTGCCCGTCTTGAATTCGAATTTGCCATCGAAGATAACGATAGCGAAACTAGTTACAAGGCAGTCTATAGTTTTTCACTAAAGAAAGCCGAAAGCGAAAATCTCACCAAGTTAGTCATTTACAACGAGAAGTTTTCTTATTCGAGTAAAAACAAAAATACTGCAACCAAGTTTGTCGATTACATAGATACCGACAGCGAAACCCCTTTTGTCCCCAAAGCAAAATACGATTCGCTCATAGGCAAAGACAAAAACAAAAAGACCAATTTGCTCGTTGCAAAAAAAATGGCCGAAGCCAATACCGCCTCCTTTATTTTTTCAAAGGAAATACAGGATGCAATTTCGCCAGGAGAAACCAGTTCCATCCTAGAACGATTAGCATGGTATGGCGCACGTGAACTTTTTATAATCAGGACGGCTTCCACGGGGCGTATTAACTTAAACGATATGCCACTCCACATTTCTTTAGACCACAAAGAAAACCACAAGTCCGTAAGTCTGTTACTCGCATTAAGAAGATCAACACCAGTTTCTTCGATTGTTTTGGAGATTCTGAAAAAAACAATCAATAGCATAAACATTGTTCTGCCACAAATCATTCCCAATCTCAAAGTCGGCTTGAAGATTCTCGGTAAAGAACTTATGCCCGACGGCTCACTGGGCTATATCGTGCAGATGACATCTTGCAAGGAAGGTCATGAATTTCCGCTCATAATGGAATCTGACGGCATCAAGAAAATTATATCTATACTCTCCCTGCTTATCGACGTTTACAACAACCGCTCCATCACAGTCGCCATAGATGAACTCGATTCCGGCATCTTTGAATACCTGTTGGGCGAAATCCTTAGGGTCATTTCCGAGAAGGGCAAGGGACAGCTACTATTCACGTCGCACAACCTGCGCCCCCTCGAAACACTGGACAAGAACTTCATCGTATTCACTACCACAAATCCAATGAACAGGTATATCCGCTTCAGCGGCGTGAAAACGACCAACAACCTACGCGACTTCTATTATCGCGATATCATCCTGAGCGAACAGAGCGAACCCGTTTACGAATCGACTAACAATTCTGAAATCGCTTTGGCCTTCAAACTTGCCGGAGGGTCAAATGCCTCGTAAAAAAGTCATATTCGTCATTGTAGAAGGTCCCTCCGACGAAACCGCCCTCGGCGTGATTCTATCCCGCCATTTTGACAAAGATACTGTTTACACTCAAGTAATGCATTGCGACATCACAACGGAGTTCGACAAAGACACGCACCAAAAAGTCGGCACAGCAGATATCACAAAGAAAATTGTCGAAGTCGTCAAAAGGTGGGCCGATACCTACCGATTAAAATCCGAACACTTCGAACGCATCATCCACATTGTAGACACCGATGGAGCATTCGTCACAGAAGATCATGTAACGCAAGGCGATGTAGATGAGCCTTTTTACACCTTGGACAAAATTTTATGCCCTGTTCGGGAAAACATCATCGAACGCAATTCAAGAAAAGCGAAAAATCTTTTGCGTTTGGCGAGTACTCCGACAATCTGGAAAGTCCCTTACAACGCCTATTACATGTCCTGCAACCTAGATCATGTACTATACGACAAGCAAAATTCCAACGATACGGACAAAGAGAATAACGCCTTGAATTTTGCCTTGCGTTATAAGGAAAACATTCCAGAATTCATCAATTTCATTTCAAAGTCCGACTTCGCATACAAACCGAAATCTGAATTATCATTAGCGGATAATTACAAAGAATCGTGGAGAGAAATCCAAGTGGGTTGCAACTCTCTAGAACGACGCACAAATCTCGGTTTAGCATTTGTATAGTAAGTGGATGACGCCCCCTTCAGGTTCACCATACATTAGTAGGGCTAAAGATTAAAAGAATCACCCCAGCAAGTTTACATGCCTTAAATAATATTTGAAGTATTTTCCGTATTCTCATAGCAGTTTCATTCCTTTTTTGAACAAAAAGCAAATTCTATTGTCAAATAAAAGGTTTTTCACCCTTCAAAGCATCATTTTGGTCTCAACTTATTTTTGGGGTGAAAATTAGTCACCACATATGGGGCGTGAGTCAGACGCATCTTTAAAAAAATGGGGCTGTTATTTTGAAAAAAGTATTTTCAAAAAGCCATATAAAGTTATTATTATGGATGTACACTCCACCAACTCAATCCATTTTCAAAAGCATTCAAATGGGTAATTCAACATGAAATTAAAAGCAATCGGAATCTTATTCACGGCAGTATCATTAATAGCCTGCTTTGACACATCAACAGACAGCGAACCAACAGTAGTCTCTTGCGATGTTAAAAGTGGCTTATACAACTTAAACGACAATCATGTTTGCTATGAATCAACTGACGCCGGCTTCGTCAAATCCTTTTGTGACGACGCACAAAAGGAGCTAGATAATCAAGAATTAAGGCGAGCACTATTTCTAAACGAAAACAACATTAATATCGAAGAATTAACTATAGATTCAATTAATGCACTGCCTCCCGAATTCAGGATATTTTTCTATACAGGCGAGGCAAAAATCGGCTCAGGTTGTCCTAGCGGTTACACGAATAAATGCAAAAGAGACAACGGAGAAGCCTATTACTACGATGACAATTATGCAAATTTGAGCTGCGATGAAATATAGAATCGGACTTTTTCCTATCAACAATTGTTGATAAATTGTTAAGCATTTTTCTTTATTTGCAATGTTTCTTGAGCGCTGCGATGTACGCTTCGGCGTAGCGTGATTTCGTGACGCCTTTGCGCATCACGTAACCGACGGTCATTTTGTCGTGGACATCAAGGCGCTTTGCGATAATGTTCTTGCCGTTGAGTTTGTGGCTGATGACGCCGGAGCAAATCGTGTAGCCGTCAAGGCCGATAAGCAAGTTGAAAAGTGTGGCGCGGTCGCGAACCTTGATGTTTCGCGGGCAATCAAAATCGATGGCAGTGAGCGGCTCTTCGGCAAAGTAGAAGGAGTTGAAATCGCCCTGTTCGTAGGTCAAGTACGGAAACGGTTTGAGATCCGCAAGCGTGATTTTTTCTTTTTTTGCAAGCGGATTCTTCGATGACATGAACACGTGAAGCGGTGTTGCGAAAAGCGGTTCAAATACGAGATTGTTCTTTTGAATGAGCTTGGTGATGACCTTTTCGTTTTTGTCACTGAGGTAAAGCACGCCCATTTCGCTTTTCATTTTGGCTACATCGTCAATGATTTCGTTTGTTTGCGTTTCACGGAGCGTAAAATCGTAACTCGGGCCGCCAAACTTTCGGATAACATCAACAAACGCGTTCACGGCAAAAGAATAGTGCTGGCAGCTGACGGAGAAAATCATGTTGCCGCCCTTGCCGCCTTTATAGCGGTCTTCCAAAAGCGTCGCCTGTTCCAGAACCTGCCTCGCGTATGAGAGGAATTCATCGCCTTCGTTTGTGATGGTTACGCCTTTGTTGGAGCGGTTGAAAATCGTCACGCCCATTTCGTCTTCGAGTTCGTGGATAGCAGCGGTAAGGCTCGGTTGCGAGATAAAGACTCGCTTGGACGCTTCGGTGATGTTTCGTGTGTCTGCAATAGCAATGGCATATTTAAGTTGTTGTAGAGTCATAAGTTTTCCTTATCGCTAGTTATAAATCACCATAGGAAAAATCTATGGTGAACGCATAAAAAATAGTATTTTACCAATGATAAAAAGTGAGGTATATTTGGAGCGTTCAAAAAACAAAGTAAAAAGGTAGGTAAAACACTATGAGCATTAAAACATCTGTAATTGGTTTCCCGCGTATCGGTAAGAATCGTGAACTCAAGTTCGCAAGCGAAAAGTTCTTCAAGGGCGAAATCTCTGAAGCAGAGCTCCAGAAGGTCGCCGCAGAAATCCGCCAGTACGGTTGGCAGAAGCAGAAGGCCGCAGGTATCGACTTCATCCCGTCCAACGACTTTTCGTTCTACGATAACGTTCTCGATACCGCATTCTTGCTGAACGTCGTGCCGGAACGCTACAAGAGCCTCGAATTGAGCACACTCGAAAAGTATTTTGCAGCCGCTCACGGCTATCAGGGCGCAAAGGGCGACGTGAAGGCTCTCCCGATGAAGAAGTGGTTCAATACGAACTATCATTACATCGTTCCGGAAATTGACGACGCCACCGAACTCAAGCTCGTCGGCAAAAAGCCGGTTGAAGAATTCAACGAAGCCAAGGCAGCCGGCATCGAATCCGTCCCGACTCTGATTGGCGCATACACGTTCCTCCGTCTTGCACGTTACAATGGCAACAAGAAGGCCAAGGACTTCGCAGCAGCCGCAGTCAATGCTTACGCGGAAATTGCCGAAAAGCTCGCTGCCGCAGGCGCCAAGTGGATTTCGTTCGCAGAACCGGCTCTCGTTTTCGACGTGACCGCAGAAGAACGCGAACTCTTCAAGACAATTTACGCCGAACTCTTGAGAAAGATCGGTGAAAAGAAGAACCTCAAGATTGTATTGCAGACTTACTTCGGCGACATCCGCGACGTTTATCAGGATGTAACCGCACTCGGCTTTGACGCTATCGGTTTGGATTTCGTTGAAGGTCTTAAGTCTCTCGAACTTTTGAAGACAGGTTTCCCAAAGAACACGCTCCTCTTAGCAGGCGTTGTAAACGGCAAGAACATCTGGCGCGCCGATTACGCACAGAAGAATGCAATTCTCGACGAAATCAAGAAGTATGTCGCTGCAGAAAACGTTGTTGTTGGCACTTCTTGCTCTCTCTTGCACGTGCCGTACACAGTCGCCGCAGAACAGAAGCTTTCGGCTGACATTCTCAAGCACTTCGCATTCGCCGAAGAAAAGCTCGTAGAACTTGCAGAACTCGCAAGTGCTGACGCAGACGCTCTCGCCAAGAACAAGGCATTGTTCGCAAGCGCTCGCGTTCAGGCAAATGCAAAGGTTCAGGCAGAACTCGCCGCTCTCTCAGCCGCTTATTTTGAACGCAAGCCGAGCCGCCTCGAACGCCGCGAAGTGCAGAAGGCTGAATTCAAATTGCCGGCCTTCCCGACAACGACAATCGGATCTTTCCCGCAGACAGCCGAAGTCCGCGCCAACCGTGCCGCATTCCGCAAGGGCGAAATTTCCAAGGAACAGTACGTTGCATTCAACCAGAAGAAGATTGCCGAATGCATCAAGCTGCAAGAAGAAATTGGCCTCGATGTGATTGTGCATGGTGAATTTGAACGTAATGACATGGTGGAATATTTCGGTTCCAAGATTGACGGCTTTGTGTTCACGCAAAACGCTTGGGTGCAAAGCTATGGCACCCGTTGCGTGAAGCCGCCTATAGTTTGGGGTGACGTGAGCCGCAGCGCTCCAATTACGGTTGAATGGTCCGTTTTCGCACAAAGTTGCACCAAAAAGCCGGTGAAGGGAATGCTTACGGGTCCTGTCACAATTCTCAACTGGTCTTTCCCGCGCGAAGACATTTCGCTCAAGACGCAGGCTCAGGAAATCGGCCTTGCCATCCGTGACGAAGTTTTGGACCTCGAAAAGAACGGCATCAGAATCATCCAGATTGACGAAGCTGCTCTCCGTGAAAAGTTGCCGCTCCGCAAGAGCGATTGGCACAAGGAATACCTTGACTGGGCCATCCCCGCATTCCGCCTGGTTCACGCCAAGGTCAAGCCCGAAACGCAGATCCACACGCACATGTGCTATAGCGAATTCAACGACATCGTCCGCGACATCGACAACATGGACGCCGATGTCATCACCTTCGAAGCTAGCCGTTCTGACCTCAAGTTGCTTGACGCCTTGAACGATGCCAAGTTCGAGACGCAGGTGGGCCCGGGTGTTTACGACATCCACTCTCCGCGTGTGCCGTCTGAACAGGAAATCGTTGACGCACTCCACAAGATCATCGCGAAGGTCCCGCAGGCTAATGTGTGGGTGAACCCGGATTGCGGTCTCAAGACTCGCGGCGAAACAGAAACCACAGCAAGCCTCAAGAATCTTGTCGCCGCCGCCAAGAAGCTGCGCGAAGAAAAGTAAAAAGTTACACCTCTACTGTCGTTGCAAGGAACACCTCTCTTTACTGATAGACAGATTCCAAGTTCGCTCTCGTCTATCCTTCCATTTCCTTGCAATGACGGTAAACGAATCAATCCCCGTGTGCATAATGCCGCGGGGATTTCCATTTATACACAAATTTCATCAAAAACAATCTCTAACCAAATTCTATCACCACAGCGTTTCTATAGCAAAAATCTATAACAAAGCATAAAAAAGTAGTATATATAATAGGTCTTGCGACCACCCCACCCCATTGCTATCTTTGTGCCGCATTTGAAATAAAGGCACCCCCGGCATATTGGCCGGGGTGACATGCTGAAAGGTCATCCCAGAACGGAGTCCGGGATGACAAACAACAGGAGGCTTAACATGGAAAAACGCACAGGACTTTTTGCAAATGGAATTATCTGGTTTGGCGTCGCCATCTCCGTTTCCGAAATCGAAGCGGGTATAGAAATTGGCGCTGCCGCCGCAAGGGATTCGCTTTGGCTCC
>Ga0256407_10003293_pt1 | contig 28979 bp, 23 predicted proteins | sample RumenRJG_04DNA_FD_193489 | JGI IMG/M metagenome (GOLD analysis project Ga0256407, IMG submission 193489) | Bovine rumen microbial communities from Lethbridge, Alberta, Canada - RJG_04 | ecosystem: Host-associated > Mammals > Digestive system > Stomach > Rumen | place: Canada: Alberta...
GCCTGATCTCCCAGTTGCGGTTGCGCATGTTCATCGGCCTTGAGAGGTAATCATATACGGAGGGTCGGATGGGGTCGTAAAATACCGTCGAGTCCTGGTGGATGTTGTCGTTGTCACCGCCCCAGTGGCCGTACTCCACGATGAAGTCGAGGAAATGACGGTCGTTGCCGAATAGGTGGCGGTAGTTGAACTCCACGTTGCGCATCCCCATGTCACCGTGTGAGAAGGAGCGGCGCATCATCATGTGGGAGTCGTTGGGAGCCCCGATGACGCCATAGTGATAGGGGGTGGTGTTCCAGTTCTTGTTGCCACCCTTCATGAACATGCCTGCCAGGGTGATGTCATCGTTCTTCGAGGCATGAAGGGTGACGCCGGCACGCATGAAGAGGTTATTGCCCTGGCCCTCTGACTCACCGAAGGCATTCTGGTAGGTATTGTTGGTGAGATAGTTGGTGTGGCTCTCCGACCCTCCCTCATTGCGGCGGTGACGGAAACCGACATTGGCGTAGGCATCCAGGAGCGGACTGTTGTAGTTGAAGTTGACGCTGGTATTGGCACCGCCACGGGTGTTGACACCGGCCTGCACCGAACCGTAATAGCCTGCCTTGCGGTCTTTCTTGAGCACGATGTTGATGATGCCGGCGCTGCCCTCGGCAGAGTATTTGGCCGAGGGGTTGTCGATGACCTCGATGCGCTCGATGCTCTCTGCCGGCAACTGCTGCAGGATCTCGGCCCGGTTGTCGGCGGTGAGACCGCTGGCCTTGCCGTTGATCCACACCTCCACGCTGGTGTTGCCACGGAGCGACACATTGCCGTCGTTGTCCACCTCCACTGAGGGGATGTTCTCCAGCACTTCGCTGGCCGACCCGCCTGCGTTGGCGATGTCTTGCGTCACGTCAAACGACTTGCGGTCCACCTCCAGTTTCATGATGGCGCGCTGTCCGGTGACGGTCACCTCCTTGAGCTGGTGGGCGTCCTCAGAGATATACAGGGCATTGAAATGATGTGAGGGGCGGGTTGACGTGAGAGAGAATTTCCGTTTCAAAGTCTTGTAGCCTACAAAGGTGACTACGAGGTCGTAGTTGCCGTTTGCCAGACCTTCGAAGTGGAAGTTGCCTTGCTCATCGGTGATGGCTCCCTTCACCATCTTGGTCTCTCCGGCTCGGTTGATTACTACATTAACAAATCCCAGTGGCTCATCGTTGGCTTTATCGAGTATTTTTCCCTTTACTTGTCCTTGCGCAAAAACGCATGCTGCCTGAACCATCAGCAGCATCAATATATACAATCGCTTCATATCTTTTTTAGACGGAATGCTACGGAAATGGTTTAAAAGAGAAACATGATATTTGTCTAAAAAAGAAGGAAACTATCGTGACAAATGAAGACGAAGTCAACGTGATTGAGTAGAACAACAAAAGAGGACAGCTCCGAAAGGAACTGTCCTCTTTGTTGTTCTGAGAGTGATGTCTTATGAAATTTCGATGGCCTTGGCGGCTTTCTTCTCCTCTTTCTTCACCTTCGGCAGGGTGATGGTCAGGATGCCGTTCTCCACCTTGGCGACGATGCCCTCTTTGTCCACATCCTCCGGCAGCATATAGTTCTGCTCGTAGTTCGAGTAGCTGAACTCGCGGCGCAGATAGTGGTGCTTCTTGTCCCCATCCTTGTGCTCCATCTTGTTCTCGATGGCAATGCAGAGGTTGCCGTCGTCGTTGATGCTCACTCGACAATATTCTTTCTTGATGCCCGGAGCGGCCAGCTCCATCGTGTAGGCACTCTCATCTTCCTTCACATTTACGGCAGGTGCAGTTGTGTTGGCACGAGGCATAAGATCATTGTCCAGGAATTCATTAAACAGTGTCGGGAACCATTCATTTCTAAACATTACTGGTAACATAATCTTTACCTCCAAATTATATTTTAGTTGAACTATGTTGTTTGAGATTACCTTGGATAACTCCTTGGCTCTCACCCTACATGATGCAACAAGCATGCCATTGCCATCAAACTGACAAGATGTCACCTTTCATTGACAAATTGTCAATGTGAGAGTTCTGAAAATCAGCGAAAACGACATAAAAATGTGGTCCTCGCTGATTTCTCAAATCAATATAGAAAGAATCTCAGTTCACTGGTTCTGAAGAGCACGGGCAAATGCTGAACCGCTAACATCATTCGTCGATGCCAAAGCAAATTCTACAATTTTGAAATTGTAATTTCTTAACGACTCAGCAAAGATTCTTGCCACGACCTCAACAGGGTTCTTGAACGCGCCACAGCCCCATGCTCCGAGGACGACCACCTCATTTCCTTCCTTAGCAGCCACATCAAGAATCTTCTTGATGCGAGAACGAATGATGTCCTCATAGTTGTCAGGCAGTCTCGTTATGCCCATCATTTGCGGGGCGGCACACGTGATGACATTCACTTTATACCAGTCTTCCTGTTCCATCATTTGTGGATATACGGGATCTGTGCGCTTGTCCGTCTTGAAAACAACCACATCCGGTGTATAAATGAGGTCGTCATTGCCCATGAAGTTGATTTCACATGAGGAGTATTGATCACGATGCTTTTGATAGAAAGGCTTTCTCATCGCTTCAAGGCAAGGAAGCAACGTAGAACATCTACAAAGAGATTCTTCTTGCGCACCGGCACTGAATGGCGCTCCGCCAATGGAGTGATTGTTCGCAAAATTCAGTACTGCCACTTTCATCCATTTTTATACAATTTTCTTTTTATATGAAGTTAAAAACCGGTTCATTATTCTCTCTTTCTTTTCATCACATTTCAAAATATTAAAGGAGCAACACCCATATTAGGATGCTGCTCCTTGAATGATTTAAAAGTTCGTGACTTATAAAATCTCATTTGTTTTGGTTGGGAAGACCAACCATCTGCTTTGAGACTAACTAAAACTAAAATATTTGATTACAATTCAGCGGAGATGGCCGATAGCCATTCCTCGATGCGAGAGTCGGTCTTGTCTTCCTCGTTGATTTCGTCGAGAGGCAAGCCTATGAATCTGCCGTCAATGACGGCCTCCGAGTCGTCGTAGGTATAGCCGTCGGTGTCCACGCTTCCTATAAAGTGGGCTCCACTGTCCTTGATGCCATTGTAGAGTTCGCCCATGCCACCCACAAAGGTGTCGCTGTACGACTCGCAGTCACCACATCCGAAGAAGGCGATGACCTTGCCGCTGAGGTCTGACTCGTTAAGGGTCTTCAGTCCGTCGTACCAATCGTCCTGCAACTCTCCGGCTCCCCAGGTAGATGTGCCGAGAATGAGGTTCTGGTGGTTGTCGATGATGTCTGTCGTTAACTCTTGCACGTTTACTGCCTCGCAGCCCAGTTTTGAGGCGATCTTTTCAGCGATGGCCTCGCAAGTTCCCGTCGAGGAACCGTAGATGACAATTGTTGTGTTCATTTTTATCTTCATTTTGGGTTAATTCCTATTGTCACGACGGCCTTTCCTTTGACAGTAGCGCTCACATTGGGCGCAAATGTCATAGCCGAGCATGGCACCGAGAATGAAGTCCTCTTCGGGTGTGAGTTGATACAGCGGGCGAGTGGTAATAAGCCGAATGGCCTCCAGACACTCACGGCGTCCAAAGTAAAAATTCAGGTTCTGCTGTCCTACTTGTTGCAAAACGTAAGGAATGCCCCTGCTCTTCAGCCGTCCTGCTACTTGCTCACCATACTTCTTGTTGCAGGTGAACAACACCATTTGGCGTACACCTTTTCGGAGTTCATAGATGTGGTTCATCAGCACCTTCATCTCGAAATGCATGGTTGTTGTGTTCATTGTAGAGTTTTCTTTTTCGTGTGCAATTCTGTGCGTCGCATTTCTGGATAGAGCTATGCCAAGCACGCCAGAATCGCAGCCTGTTTTCTGATTGCAAAGTTAATATGGAAAAACAGACGGTGCAATACCTAAAACTAATGGTTTTTAAGTATCACGACATTACACGTTGAACAATAAAAGGAGGATAATCAGAAATAGGTATTAGGCAAGAGAATGGCCAAATCGTATTCCTACCAGCAGTATTTACAGACAATTTGTTTGAAAACAGGAATATCCGATACAGAAGCAAACAGCAGCATACATGCTCGGAACTTGATAATGTCGGCTCCGAAAATGCTGTAGGCGGAATGCTCGTTGTTGAGCACCGCCTCAGTAATCTCTACGAGTCGTGCCCGAAGCACGGGATGGGCGATGTAGGCGTATGCCTCCTCACGTCCATCGATACAATAAAACTCAGAGAGCTCCGAGTGTCCCAGTCCCTTCATTTGGGGGAAAACGTACCACATCCAATGCCCGCGTTTATGTCCGGCACGCACCTCCTCCAGCGCTTCGGCATAGGTGCCAGTGCCATCGTAGAGGCCTCCACTGTCTTGAGCGTGAACGAAACGCTCCAGAAGTGAACGTCGGGCTTCTTCTTTATTGCTATTAGACATGTTTTTACTTTCCTGTTATTTTTTGATGGGGTATGGGTTGATGCTATTGTGCCGATAGCACATCGCTGATGCAAAATTACTCATTTTTTCTGAATGATGCAATCTCTGTTGACTTGTCAATAGATAATTCCTCTCGGTTATGTCAAAAACCATCCTATTTTTCCTCCTTTTGTTGCAAAATCAACCACTTTTGCCCCCTTGATTGAAAAAAACATCCCCAAGTTCAGAAACCGCATCTCCTATTCGTTCGACGAGAAGGGAAGCGATTTGCGCCAGATAGAGAACGACTTCTACCTTTCCGGCATCACCAATTACTCCAAGAAGGCAGCCATGGAAAAAGTAAAAGAGAAAGTGGGCTGCAGCAAGACCTCCTCCAAGACTTACTATTTCAAGATAGGTGGCCCCAACAAATTCTATCAAACGTACAAGAGACAATAGAAATCAAATTCAAGCCACAGTGGGGGTGACGTCAGTCGCCCCCATTTCTTGATATATCATTCTATCGGTCTAATGGTCACATCTGTAAGTTCTACGATATAGCCCCAGAAGATTCTATGTGTCACATCATCACTCTTTAAGCCATTCTCGCTCCCGTCGGCACATTGTATCTCTTCTGAGTCAGTGGGTGCCTTATTGTAACTTTCTACATCTTCACCCTTGGGTATTTCGCTCTGCTCAGTCATTATCTTTATGACTTTTCCTGTCACGCTGTGAGTAGCTATTTCAGTGCTTACCTTCTCCATATCGATGATTATACCCATCGCATTTCTATACTTATTTGGGAGGACACAGCTCCATGCTATTTCTTCTCCAACTGAAAAGGTGTCAATGGAGCCTTGAAATTGTTGCGATTCATAATAGACGGTGCATCTGAACAACCTGGTTTCTTCCGTGAATCTTTGTTTGGCAATGAATTCATGCAGGCACGCCATCTCGCTTGATACGTCCGAAAGATATGCATCACCTATAAGTTCCGATTTTATCTTTCCTGTGAGTCGAAGCAAGGGTGCCAAAGGAAAATCTGTTTGGCTTGCCCACGAAGAGCGATAACCGCTTAATCCATATGCGTTCAAAATCCTGAAACCCTCAGCTACGATAGCCTACACAAAATCGTTGAAAGGGACGACCTCATGCCACTCACCGTAAACAGTTCTCTTGTCATCGTCTTGTTCTTTCAAGTCAATATGGAGCAGATTGTTTTCATCTAAATGAAGTTCTATCTCAAAAAGATCAGGTTCTTCATTCCAAATAATGTAATACGGCTCAAAATAGTTTTCCTCTGCATCTATGATTATATCCAAACATGCTTCAATCAGAGAAGCTAATGGGTTGTCTCCTGTATAACCTGCTTTACAATAGATGGTCTTACCGTTAATAAGCAAGACGACATCACAACAACCATAAGCCAATGCTTGAACGTAAAACTGGAATGCACTATCTTTCATATCATTCTGTTATTGTGCCGATTACACCAATTGTCAACTTACTTGCAGTCACTATCATGTGAGCGGAAATGAACTCTGCGACAATAAATCCATTGTAGATATAGATTCTGCTTTCATCCATATAGTCATTTCCTCTGTCAATATCAGTTTCAATCTTGATAAGGTCAGAAAACAGGAACTGTATGGTATGTGCATGGTTATCTTTGCTCCAAGCTGCTATTTGCGTATCTACGATTACCTCCAAGGTGTTATTTTCCCTATGATATGACATCGATTCCACCACAGCATCGTGCAGATTCCATTCGTCTTCGCCATAGAAATCTTGCAACTTGTCCACTCCCACGATTCTTTCCGCTGCTTCAGGGGCAATACCCACAGTCCTTTCCTTTTCAATTCGCTTCAAGAAATACTCATAATTCCGTTGAATGTCTTGACGCATGTCTTCACTATGGCTGTACTTTATTGCCTCTTCGTAAAACAATTTCTTCGGTGCATACGCCCAATTGTCATAAGCATGGTAAGCCATCCACATACAAATGAAGCCATAGCAAGGAAGTTGGTCTTTGACACCCTGAGCGAACAAATACGCTGCTCCCATTTTGTATAGTGAGCCAGATGGAACAAAACTCCAGAGTTCATTCCAATGGGCAAGCACCTCATCTATGGACTTGTCGAAGACATCCTCCACTAACGACACAACCAATCCGCATGGGTCTGATATGTATGAATTAATCTCCTTATTCATATCATTCATTTCTGTGAAATTCTACAACACCAGAATAGTTTCAAAGATACTACCGTTTTGTTCCACATCGTGTCACAAGTCAGGGTAAATCCATTCTTTTTCTGGATGATGGTTTGCTTATTTATATTTCTTTAGTATGGTCTCGTATAATGTCCTTCCACGAAACACCCTAAAATCGACATCTGTCAGTGAGAGTGTAAAAGGAGGGACGGTAACACCATCTATTAGGTGCTTCAATGACGTGAGATTAACATTCTCTTTTCTCACCCGACCAAGAGTGACGTGAAGCATGAAATCACTTTGAATACAGCACCCAACCGTTTTCATATCACCGCGGATTGCGTCAACCTGTTCACGAAATGATTCCGGCACATACGTTGTAGTGAGATAGATGATGAACATCCCCGATGCCGTTGTGAACACATCCAACTTGTCAAATGTCAACGTAGGGGCAAATGCTCCTACGAGATGCTTTTCAAATAAGGGTCGTAAATCCACATCCTTTGGAGTCTCATTTAGGAAAGCCATGGTGATATGGTAGAACCCATCCTGCCATCTTATAGGAATGTCCGATAAAGCTCTCCTTAGTTCATTAAACCAAGAATTATTTTTTTGGATGGGTACTTGTATTTCCAGATATGACTTCATGGCCAACATTTTGTGCTCGCTTGTGAGGATTTGTCATTTCACAAGATTCAGCATCCTTTCCTGATGATTCTTTATATCATCATATATCCACTCTTGGCCATTGTCACGAGTATTGGATTCAAGATTGTCTTTGCAGATTTGCATCATAATTCTGAATTTCAATGAAGCCACACTCACTTGCACTATCTTGCCTGAAGAGTCAAGATAGTGGTCAAGCTTAGTCTTTGGACTCCAGTTCGACCCTGAGCTATTAGCCTCGCTTCCAATCATTGCAAAGTTGCCAAAACAATTAATCTGATTCTCATCTATGTAGCCACCAATGTTTGCTTGCGGATAATAGTGCTCCAAAGAACGACGGGTGCGTGAGAAATAGAACTGATTGAATACCTTCAGTCCAAAATCCGAACAGCCTAATTCATGGAAGAAACGATTGCGTTCATCGGAACCCTCTTTTAACTTCGCTCCGGAGAGATTATCTTCATATTTTTCCCATATCAGGAAATCTATATAGTTGAATACAAACAGAGGTATTCCCTTCGTCTTTTCTCTGCCATCACCATAAATGCTGTTAAAATCCTGATTTTTATTGTTGCATGTGAGATTAAGATTTTTGCCTTCGATGACGACTTGGTCAAATGCACCAGGAATAGGTGTGTTAATCTCATTCAGCAGTCCCTTGTTCAGATAAATATCAAAGAAATATTTTTTTGCCAAATCTTTAAGAAAACCGCAATATTCTTGCAAATCAAGACTCTTGAACAGATGATATAGGCAATAGAAGAGGTAATTCTTACGCTGACGGGGAGTGAAAGAAACTTCAAACATTGACAGAAGTTGCGTCATCTTCTCCTGCAAGACATTATCTTCAGAAAGGTTCTTAGGATATCTTGATTTCCCTTCCAGTTGCCAATGTTGCAATTGCCAGGGATTGTCTTCTGCACTATCTTCCTCGTTTGAATGGTGGACGATATAGTTGTCAAGCAAATATTTAGCCTGAAGGAGATTGAAACAGAAACGTTTTGCAAAATCGCCATCAGGTTTTGCTTTGTCAAAAGCATTGATTAGTTCTTTGTCATCGAGGATGAAGTCTGTTGGTAGGAAATCGGCTTCTCCCATTCGTGTTATTTTAAGCACAATAAGCAGGAAATTGGGGAAGTCAATAATTGGCTGGAATACCTTGTTCCGACTTTTGTCTTCGTCTAATCCTTTGCTATTTGCGTCTGTGTTAATGAAGTCTATCAGTTTGCATCTTCTTAAATATGTATTGCTGAAATCAGGAAGTTCTTCAAATGACTGTCCATAGAAAAGAAACTTGTTGAGATTTGCGCCAAAGACCGTTGTCGCTTGAGGATATTTTAACTGTACATAAGTGTCCATCTCGCTGCATGCCTGCCATATATAGGAGAATTTGGCCCGGTCTTGATCATCAAGGAGGGCTATGAGTTTTGCCTTGACAATCTCATGCTTCTCCAATTGTTCGCCGCGTGAATTCATCACCTCAAAATAGTGATTAAGGTCAACGTCTCTTGGTACATTGTAGTGTATGATGTGAACGTTGTTTAGAAGGTAATCTGTGAACTGTTTTTCATTGTCGCTGCCTACAATCTCCTTGATAGAAAGACTTGCATCAGCATAGCCTTTCTTGATCCCAGAATCAATTTCGTCGGAATCAAAATCAGGAATTCTTTTGATGGCCTTGTTTGAACGTTCACGGGCACGATAAGTTAACTTGTTGTTTATCTTGGCATCCAAAGCTTTCAAAACAAGATACAAAGTGGTCAAACGTTGTTGGCCGTCTATTACCTCATACTTATTATCTCCTTTATCGAAAGTGACGAGCGTTCCGATAAAATAGGTATCCTTGACCATCTCGCATGCATCCCACACATCACGGACAAGTGCCTCTATTTCATCTTTTCCCCATGCATAGTTTCGTTGATAGATGGGTATTTCATATATGACATTTTCAGCACTATTGAAAACACCACCTATCGATAATTCTTGGAGTGGTAGATGACTTCTATTCATATCTATTTACTGAAAAAGTTGTTTTCCACAAAATAATGAAGGTAGTTGGTATATACACCGTCCTCTTCGTTATCAATATCAGTAGTATCAGCCTTAACTTTGTCCTTATCATTTGGTAGCGGCTTAATTCGATCTGCCAGTTCGCTTAATAGTGATTCTGGTGAACTTGCTTCGGCAATGACCTTATAGAGATTGAAAGAATTGATAAGATTCGGATTGCCCATAATATAGTTTTGGGTAGATGCCCAACCCAAATTGGAATATTGAGCACGGAGAGAATAAGCCCAGATGAAATCCATTACCAAGAATTGTTCAAAAATATCAAGATCTTTACTGGTGGGCTTCTCTGGACAGAACCTGTCAACATAGAGCAATGCCGCTAAGTCAAATAGTTTTCTTGTGATTCGATTTCCAGTTCCGTTCTTGTATTTGCGTAATTCGAGCGTCTGTACGATGACATTGCCATTGACAAAATAGCCGACATATTTGTCATTGTTTTGGATGTCCTTCAGAATGTTGAAATAATGACTGGCATAGTCGAAGAAAGGTTTTCCCGCAACTATTGGTGCTTCCAACTGGAATGGATTCAGGTCTTTCATACCAGAAACAAAGGGCATGGCCGACATATTTACCATATCTGCATAAGCGTATGCACCCTTGAAGAATTGTGCATAGGGTGAATTGTCTTGTTTGTTGATACCCTTGAATTTGTCAATATTATGTTCGTTTAGTTCCCAGGCTTTATTACCACGGAGCCATTCTCTCACACGATAAAGATATTCTCCAAACAAATCGGCCAACTCATTCTGGTTCATGTCTTCCCATCGTTTTACGACCTTAACGGTATCTTCAACGCCAAGGTCATTCATTTCCCTAAGGTGATACGCCTTTAACAAATCATGGGGAAACAGTTTCTTTCCACGTGCGTTTTGGGAATCGAAGAACTGAAAGGCTTCAGAAATGTCATTTGTAATGACTACAATGATTTCACATTGTTTTTCAATATATTCACGAAGATCCAACACATTTCGGTCATCATGGAGAACTTTCGCCGCTTCTTCTTCCGAAAGAGAATGGGCATGTTCCTTTGTTCGCACGTCAGTCATTGCGTCTCTTCTCCTCACGAAAGCACGATAGTTGTTGGCAACGTTCTCACGTGTAAATGGATTGTCCATGAACATCTCATTCAGGAAGTATATGTCTTTTTCCATGAGTGCCATCAACAACAGCGCAAAGGTCGTGACACGTTGCTGTCCATCGACGATGTTATAACTATTATCCTTTTCATCATGATGCAAAATGAGCGTACCCACACGGTACACTTCCTTGTTGTCATTCTTTGCTTCAATGATATCATCAAGCAACTGTATGGCATTCTTTGCAGTCCATTTGTATGGACGTTGGTAATTGGGTATCGCCAACTCAATATTCCCTAACGCCTTGTCATCGCGCATCCGGGAAATTCGTTTGTTTATCAGCAAGTCTCCAATAGTTGCAATGCCAAGTTGTAAACTTATTTTATTTGCCATGTTATTTCTGATTTCGCTTTAATGTGATGTCGTCACAAGCCATCTTTTCAGCATTATTCAGGTGCTTTTTAAATATCGTATTTGGCTTTCAACTCATCATAGCACATTCCTGTCACATAGAGATAGAGGGTGACAAATGCCTTGATGTTGTTGTCGAGTTGTTGTTCAGTCAACAAGTAGGAAGCATGGGCACCATTGCCATCCGCAGTGTTACGATTGGTACGGATCAAATCCAGATAATCCGATAGTTTCCTCTCCGTTTCCTTGGTGCTCCAACGTAGGTTCTTCAAGCACGGGAAAGCAAAGATGCAGTTGGCAAGTGTCACCTTCTTTCCTGCTTCCAAAGGCTGAATTTCCTCACCATGTAGCATGTAGTAGATTTTTTTGAGATAAACCTCAAACTTGACTGAAAGATTGCCGGAGTGAACGTGCTTGTCGATGATGTTCACTGTCTTGTGGCCGAACAGCTCATCCATTGCTTTGTACAAGTCAAGACCTACACCGTCAACACTTGGAAGGACATTGATCTTGAGAATCTTGAAGAAAGACTCGACCACTTGCTTCGTGAGCGGCATGCCGTCACATTTCCTCAAATCTCTTTTCGCCAGTTCACGCACATTCTCCTTCATTTCATCCACAGAGAGTTTGTTGCTTTCTTCCCGTTGCTGTTTCTGTTCTGGAGATTCTTGGGGCTGCTCTTCCTCAGGAAGTTCATCCGGCACATTGACATCGAGGTAGAAGTCGTCGTTTTGATAAGCGTAGATGATTTTTGCCCTATCTGTCGGGGCGAGGATGAAGCGGCGGAGGATGCTCGACATGTTGGTGATGACAAACCGCTTGGGCACATCCTGACCAGTCACTTTCTTCAGGAAGTCGACAGCCTTCGGCTTGTCGAGTGTCTGCACCAAGGCGTCGAAGCGCCCTTGCTCATTGATGTTCTGCTCGGTGGTGTCGTTGCTGATGAGTTCCTGCAACTTCGTGATGTTGAGCCCTGTTGCCTCGGCAAGCGTATAAATCTGCTGGTCGCACTCACGCTTCTGATAGTCGAGGATGTAGTCGTAGATGGTCTTGCCCGGACTCAGCCGCAAGTCGCCGCTCTCGATGTCGTGGAGAATGCGCTGGGCGGTGCGCTGGTCGCGCTGGTCAAGTGAGGCGAAGGCGCTGTGCAACTCAGCCTGTGCGGCCTTGGCATGCTCGCTGCCGGGTCCCGACGTATAGAGGTTCTTCACAAACTTGATGAACTTCGAGTTGATGTACTCGGCATCGATGGTTCCTGCCCCCGTCTCGGTGATGTATGCCTCCAACTGATACACGTCGTCATCGCCACCGTCACCGCCTGGGGTTTTCACAAACAACTCCCTATAGCGGGCAAGGAGAATCTTGTAGGTCTGCTCGTCAAGTTCCATCTTCACTTTCACCCATCCGGTTGTGTGCTGGAACTCATATTCAGTTTTCTCCCATAAGAATCCCTGCATCTTCGCGGCTTCCAACCGCTTGGTCATTTCGCAGAATTCCTTGGCGAACTTCTTCCTTGAAGCCTCTGCTTGTGGCAGTGTGGCATAGTATTCGATTCCTTCGGCCTTGAAGAGTTGGTCGATGGTGAGGAACGACTGGTTGATTTTCTCAAGATTGGCCTCCAGTTTGTCTGTAAACACCAAAAGAGGTTGGTCTACATAGAGTGCCAGGGCATCTTCGATGTTCTTGGCCATCCGGTTGGGACGAGTGAAGTACTTGATGATGCCGAAGGGTTTTTCGGGACCAAACAGGCGGTTGGTGCGTGAGAAAGCCTGTATGACATCCACATACTGCATCAACTTGTCTACATATAGCGTGTTTACCCATTTCGAGTCATAACCTGTCAGCATCTGGGTCACCACGATGAGCATATCCAACTGCTTGCCTTTTTCCAGGCGCTGATAGGGCATCTTGTGGGCAAGGCGCTTGGCCACGTCTTTCTTGTATCTCGCGTAGGTCGACTGTTGGAAGGTAGTGCCAAACTTCTTGTTGTAGTCATCGAGTATCTCAAGGATGGCATCTTCCTTATACTCACCGCCGCCGTTGTTGTCGATGGAGTCGTCGAAGATGGCGGTCACGTTGTATTCAGGATAGTGCTCTTTGAACAGGTGATAGTATTCTATCGCTTCCGGGATACTCTTTGTGGCAAGGATGGCATGGAACTTCCCGCTGTGGCTTAGCATCGGCCGCTCCTCCACAATCTTGTTCATCACCGCCATATGATGTGCCTCGCTGATGTAGAGCGACTTCGCCTCGTCCTCTATCTTCAGCATGTCGGTGTCGTGCATGATTTTGTTGTATATCTCCACCTTTTCCTTGTCATGCTCTATCTCCTCGAACGACTCGGCTTCCACGGCACGCAATGCCACGGCCTCGCGTATCTCCTGCTCGGTGAAGGTGTCCTCACGATAGAGGTCGAAACCCAGTACATTCTTGTCGGGAATACCGCTGGCAAGAGTGTATTTATGGAGCATATCACCGAAGATTACCTCTGTGGTCATTTCGCCATGGGCGTTCTCGGGGAAAATAGGCGTGCCCGTGAATCCGAAGAGTACGGCGCGTGGGAAGGTGTTCTTGATGGTGAGCAACATGCCGCTGCCGCTGACTTTGCTTGAGCCTGTCACACTTCGATGGCACTCATCCACAATGAAGACCACACGCTTCTTGTTGATGCGGTCGATGGTCGACTGAGGAACATGATTGTCGCTGTTGATGCGGCTCATCTTCTGGATGGACGTCACGATGAGGCACTCATCCTTGTTGTCGCTCTCCAGCACGCGAATCAGGTTCCTCGTGTCCTCCGTGTCGAGCACGTTGTCGTCGGCATTGGCAAAGCCACGGTATTCGTCGGCCGACTGCGTGCTCAGTTCTATGCGGTCGAGCAGGAACACCACCTTGTCGGCATCATTGGCCTTGGCGATGAGTTGTGCCGACTTGAACGAGGTCATCGTCTTGCCCGAGCCTGTGGTGTGCCAGATATAGCCGCCCTTGTGATAATGGTCGTCCCAGTTGGTCTCACGCACCCGTTCCCAAATCTTCGTGGTGGCGAAGTACTGGTAACTGCGCAGCACCTTCAGTGTCTCGTCCTTGTCGTCGGCTATGGTGTAGTAGCCCACCATCTGGTGAGCCATGGGGATAGACAGCAGGTTGGCAGCGATGCGTTTCCAATCGAGTATCTCTTCATTGTTGAAGTCTGCCCAATGGAAATAGAAACTCGGCGAGTAGTTTTCCGATGCACCCGGATTGGCGAAATAGAGCGTCTTCTCCGGCGTCATGGCTACGAAAATCTGCACCAGTGAGAAGATGCCGTGCGAGAAGATGCCCTCATGGGCATACTTCTTGATTTGGTTCACCGCCTGGGTCACGTCCACCCCGCTCCGTTTCAGTTCGATATGTACTACGGGCATACCGTTGATGAGCAGCATCACGTCGCCACGGCGTGTGGTGCCAAGAGGATGCTTGGTCTGGAACTTCGGTTGGCGGACAATCTGATACACGCTTTGTCCGGCACGTATCTCCCGGGCGTTGAAGATGGTGAGATAGACCTCCTTGCCAAAGTTGATCTTGTCGTCGGCGTTGTCGCGCTTGATGATCACCTGACCGCCATTGATGAACTTGTTCACCTCGTAGGGGTTCTTCAAGGCATCCACCTGCGCCATGACCTGTTGCATCTCTGTGTCGGTAAGCGGGAAGTCGCCCAGACGGTTCATGTCGCGGTTGTTGTTGTAGATGATGGCTGCCCAATTCTTGATGAGGGTTTCCTCTGTGGGGTTCATGATGACACAGGGCTCCCATCCATGTTGGGGAAGGAAGTCGGCAAGGGCTTTCTCGAAGTCGAGTTCCTTACTGAAAGGTCGGATTAAAACATCTACTGGCATGGTATCTTTTATTTTTGGTTATACAAACATATTGTCTAAACAGGCTGACTTGATTTGCTTGAGTTTCTCCAACCGCTGGGTTTGGAGGGTGATTTGAGCGTCAAGAGTGGAGAAATAAGAGGCGATTTGCTGCTGTTCTTCGCAAGAAGGAAACATTATTCTTGTTTGCATAATAGCAGATTTGGAAATACTGGATATTTTAGAGCCTTGAATCAATGGTAGTAACTGATTATGGAAAGAATCTGTATTCATGTAATATCCAAGGTAGCCAGATGCGAAATTCATCCTTGGACGACACGCAATTGTATGTAGTCCCGAAAGAATAAAATCGTCTTTTACATTAATTATTTCGGAACATTTACCTACCGTATTATCTTCTGCCGCATCAGCGATAATAATATCTCCATCTTGTAATAGTGCAGTTTGGCAGAGTTTGCTATTTCGTTTCAAACCCACAATGTAAGGTAAATTATCTCTATTTGCATCAAGAATGTCACCAAACTTTATAAGAACATCACCATAGTGCACATTCTTTACTTCACCTTCTTTGTATGAAAGTTGCTCACGTGTAATAGAATTGTTCTTTATAAAGGAGAATACTTTATCAAAAAGAACTCGTTTCCACTCCCCCTCAAATCCTTTGAATCTGACGCGTGGAGTAGTTTCTCCTTCCTGTGGAAACATCGACTGCAAACTTGCAGCCTTCACCTGTTTGAGAGATTCAATCTTCTTTGTAGTGGATTGGATGAGGGAGTCCAGGTGCTGGAAATAGGAACCGATTGCTTTTTGCTCTTCAAATTTTGGTAGTACAACAAAAAGACTTTTATTTACATTTTGGACAGAGATGCCTGGTTGAGCGACTCCTGTCGCATATTGATTAATATTTGCTTTTGTTAGCACATTATAAAGGAAGTATGGGTCTAAAGCCTGAGTAGGTGAAACAACAACAGCGTGTTCTGTTGCATGGAATTTTCCTGATGCCATCTTTACATTACCACACAATGCACCTTGGCGACCAATAATATTGTATGTACCATCATGCGTATAATCACGCACATATCCTCTTAATCCATTTCCACCATAACAAGGATAATATCCATAACAAGGGTGTGAAATCTCTTGTGAGGTATCAATGCTTTTACCAGCTTTGAGAGATGCTATAGAAGCGATATTTTTCTCTTCCCACTCCCCACTAAATCCTTTTACTCTTATTTTCGGCTCCATACTCATTTCTTGATAAGGTGAGACAATCCCTTTATAGCAAACTCATCGCCCGTCAGTTGCCCGATGAGCGTGGCGAGATTCTGCTCTGACTCAGCGATGCCCTGTTCGATATCGTTGTAGGTGACGGCATATTTCTCGCCGAGTGCGGTGATGGCATCGGCTAGCGTCTGGATGACGGCATCGGGCAATGCTTCGATGGCAGAGGTAATGGGGAAAATCCACTTCAGTTCCAAGAACATCTGCACGCCCTTCATATCAAGACTTTCAATGGTTTGGATGGTCTTTCCGATCAATGCCTGTAAGTCTTTTAATACTTGTTTCTTCTTTGCCGACTGCTCATCCCAGAGGTCAACGATGGTCTTCAACTGCTCCTTGACCTCTTCTTCCACATCAGCCTTGGGTTTGCTGTCGGCAGTAATCTCCTTCTTGATGAAGGCATTGTCCTTGTCCGCATCAAAGTACTTGTCGGTTTCTTCCATGCCTAATAGTTCGTCGCGGGCGGCATCCAGTTCGCCGTCGATGGCCTCTATTCGGGCCTGCAGGGCAGCGATGGCATCGAGGTCATCTTGGAAGAGCGTCTTCTGAACGAGTTCAAAGGGAATGATGCGCCCCTTCAGGCCGTCTTGCACCTCTTGCTCCACGCCATTCTTGTCTTTCACCATCTTCATCTTGGGCTCCACCACATTGCAGGCACCGAAGCCCTCGGTCTGGATGATTTCCACGTCGCCCATGATGTCCGACCAATGGTCGGCGAGTATCTGGTAGGCGGCATATTTGTCTATAAGGGGCAGCCCCTCACAGCGGCTGAAGATGTGGGCAGAGATAAGGTCGCTCTCCACCACCTCCTTCACCTGCTCCACATTGTCAATGAGACGGATATGGAGCAATCGCTTGAAGTCGTCGAAGGCAGCGGCAAAACGTGCCTTGAAATCCTTCACGTCGGCATTGGCGTTGATGGCTGCCACGACGTCGGGAGTCTTGACAGCAGAGTAAGGACGGTCGGGCTCCGCAGCAAAGACTTCCTGCTGCAGTGTGGGGAAGGCATCCCAGTATTCTGCAAGGTCGGCAATCTCGCTGTTGGGTATGCCGCCGAACATGGTGGCGTAGATGTCGTACTTCACCGGTGCCTCACTGCTGTCCACATAGCGGGGGATGTTGAGGTTGTATTCGTTGCGGCGAATCTCGTCGCGACTTACCACACGCGAGAAGCCCGGTATCTCCTTGCGCTCACGGTAGGTGTCGGCAATCTTTTTCACATCACAGGCACGGAGGCGGTTTTGCTTGCCGTCTTTTACGAAACCCTTGCTGGCATCGATGATGAGCACGCCCTCGCTGCCACGGTTCTTTTTCAGCACCATGATGAGCGTGGGGATGCCCGTGCCGAAGAAGATGTTGGCAGGAAGTCCGATGATGGCATCGATATTGTTTTTCTCAATCAGATTGGCACGAATCTGCCCTTCTGCCTGGCCTTCCTCACGCTCTTCCGCAGGGAGGAGGTTGCCGTACTTGTCGTAAATCTTAGGCGTCTTGCCACGGAACAGCACACCATGGGGCATGACGATGGTCAGGATGCCATCACTCTTGATGTGGTGCAACTCATGAAGGAGGAAGGCATAGTCGGCCTTGGTCTTCGGTGCCACGCCATAGTTCTTGAAACGCGGGTCGTACTCCTTGTCCTTCGGGTCCCAGTGTTGTGAATAGGGTGGGTTGCTGACCACGGCATCCACTGCCAGCGGCTTGTCAATCTCGGAACCTTCCTCATGGATGGGCCAGTCCTCTTCGAGGGTGTCGGCACAACGGGTGACGATGTTCTGGGGGATGATGCCCCGCATGACGAGGTTCATACGGGTGAGGTTGTAGGTGTTCTCCTTCAACTCCTGCGCATAATACTTCACCTTGTTCTTGCCCTGGATGTGCTTGCTGACCGCCTTGCCGATGGTGATGAGCAGCGAGCCCGAACCGGAGGTGGGGTCGTAGATTTCAAGACTCTCTTTATCCTTATGGTGCTCGGCCACTATCTCCGACATGATCATCGCCACCTCATGGGGCGTATAGAACTCACCCGCCTTCTTGCCGGCATTGGCAGCGAAGTTGCTGATAAGGAACTCATACACGTAGCCCAGCACATCGTAGTCCTGCGACCCGTCGGTGGGAATGTCCTTGATGAGTTTGATGAGTCCTTTCAGTGCCTTCGTCTGCGAACTGGGATTGTCGCCCAGTTTGCTGAGCCCCTCACGCAGGGTCTTGAAGATGCCGTCGTACACCGATGCGTAGTTGTCGCTCATCAACCGCTCGAAATTGCTCAAAGCCTCGCTCAGGGTCTGCACGCTGAAACTGGCATCGTTGAGCCATGTGCTGAACAGATATTTGTATTCGATGAAGAATCCGATATGCTCCTGGCATTCTGATATGGCATTCCTCATGTTCATATCCTCATAGTTCTCCACGAGTTCGGGCAGTTCGTCTTCTTCCCAGTCGCATACCTCAGTGAAATACTTCACTTCGGTGTCGGAAAGGAATTTATAGAAAATCAATCCGAGGATATAGTCCTTATATTCGTTGGCCTCAATCTTGTTGCGCATGTTGTTGGCAGAAGCCCAGATGCGGTTGGCAAGCTGTTGTTTATTCATATCGTGAAACTATTAATTGTCAATTACTGGTGCAAAGTTAAGACTCTATTGTGCAGTCTTTCTGCACAATGGAATTTAATATTGATTTTTCTTGTTTTTTCTTTCTTCGACCTTCTTTTCGTAGTTACACTTTGCAATATCTATTGCTTCCCTTACTTTCTCAGGATCATCAATAATATTCAACACTTTACCCCAACATAATACATTGAGCATTTCGTATATAAGTGTTCGTATTAAGTAGGGCGTCTTACCACTAGCAACATCCGAATCAACTTTTGTTCGATGTGAACCTGGGTTTGTAACATCTACTAATGAGTGAATGCACCGTTGAACATGAACAGGAATAATTTCTTCCATATACCTTTTACCTAGTTCAATGCTGCAAGCTCCTAGGTTCGAACCATCATGCTTAACAGGACAAAAACCACGGGCATACAGTTTATTCATAACATCGCTCATAATCTTGCGAATATCATTCAGCACTGAGTTGTTCTGCCAATCTTCTTTTTCTAGAACTTTCAGTATGCGTAGAAGGTCATGTTTTGACTCTGGCCAAGCGTCAAAGACAGTTTGATGCTTATGAATGATTTGAGTATCTTCCTGCTGGTCGGCAGCAGAGATGATGTCTTCTATCAGTTGGTCGTCGTCATCGCCCTTTGAATAATACTTGTCAACCATATTCTCAAACAATTCATTTGAAATCAAATCTGGTTGACCGGTAAAGACAAACATAGGAACATAGCGGCGAGGCTTTAATTCGTTAATACGATCACGGCAATAACGCAAACCACTCAGATTAGGCACCTCATTAAGAGATTCCATAAGAACTTTTGCGTCAAGAACAACGGCAGACCATTCCTCAAGATGGCTTTCAAATGTCTTCATGCCCTCTTTTGCAAAGCGACATTTGGTTATCTCAAAACCATTGATCACCTCACAACGTTCCATTAATTCACTAAGGAGTTCGTACTGGTCGTCTATCCAAAGTATTTTGTATTTATTCATGAGAGTTATATTTGGGGAACATTATTCGTATTGTGGTGGTATTCTGTATTCTGTTACAGAAAACATCATAATCACCATTATAATGACGAGTGATGGATTTAACACGATACCCACCAAGTCCTGTGCCATGAGACTTGGCTCCTTTCTCACCTTTAAGCCCATAACGGAACTTGTCCATGCCTAGCGGCATAGGATTGCCATTATTCTTGAAGTCTATGGTGAAGACATCCTTGTTGGCATTGTAAGACAAAGTAATCAGAACTTTATATTCCTTACCTTCACCTGTGAATGCATGAGTGACCGCATTCTCAATAATGGTAGTTGCCAAAGTAGAGAGGTCAACCTTACTTATAAAAATCTTTGGAGTATCAATTTGTGCCTCTTTGAGAGCTACCGTGTCAACCTCCAATGCAACAGAATAGTTGGAGAAAGTACCTATCAACTCATTAAGGATGTCTAACGGATTAACGACCTCTGGTGAACCGAAGATGTCCTCTTCCGTAAGACGATTAAGATGTAGACGCAGTTCAGACACAGCATTTGAGATACCAGTCAGTTTCTGGCGTATTGCAGATACCACGTCATCATTTCCTTCAATTTTATCCAAATAGAAGGTTATCAACTTTGCCTGACTATCAAGTTGGGAAAGGAATGGCTTCATGTCATGCTTGCGCATACGAACCTCCATCATATACTCCTGTTTCATGGAGTCAATTGCTTTGTCCAATCCCTCTTTTCTAGCCTTTTCAACAGCTGCGTTTAGCTTAGCATCCTCATAGATACGTCTCTGTTCCTCCAAAGAGAGAGGTATAAGAAGAACAGGGTTGATACCGGTGTCACCTTCCCAGCGCTTAATACCATTCCGTCTCAATTCTCCATTTGACTCTTTATCAATCTGAGCAAGACAGAGTCTTAAGTAATTAACATCTATCAAATCAGGATTGATTCGATATGCATAACAACTTTTAGGGACAGATACTTCTCTAAAGAAACCATAACCAAACTCATGGTAATAAGTTTTCAGTTCATTCTCTCCATATTGTACGACAAAGGGCGAACCTTTGTAGGTGTCATACATATCATCATCTTCTTCATCCTCGTCTTCTGGTTGATTTGGTGAAAAGTAGGGCTTACCCGGCTTAGGGTTCTGTTCATATTCCTCAAACGGATTAGAGACAAGGTATTCTTCTCTGACAATATTTTCTGAGACTGAAAATATATCATCTTCTTCCATTGGCTCAAGAAGTTCGCTAAGCAATACTTTACGATAGCCAGCAGGAACATGTTTTACATGGTCCATATAGTTAGGAGCATACCACTCATATTCTCTTTCCTTGACATCGGACGCAGAGACCTCGTTGATAAACCTTTTGTCATTCTTATCAATAGCCTCTTTTACCTGATCGAAATCGATGGTATCTTTCTCTTCATCCGAATCCTCCTTGTCTTTGATAAACGAAGATGAATCCATAAATGTAATAGGTTCATCCTGCTTACGTCCAGTTTTTAAATAAATAATGGTGGCTGCAATACTGGTTTTATTAAACACATTTGCAGGTAACAGGACAACAGTGTCAAGCAAATTTGCTTCTGTTATATCATGACGAAGCTTTGCCATCTTACCATTTGAAGTAAGAGCACTTGCTGGCAACAATAAGAGAGCTCTACGATTTTCAACATTCATAGAACCAAGAACCTTCTCTAATGAAAAAGAACTAATAGATTCTGTTTCATTGTCAGAAGTAATTACCTCTTTTCCAAATTCAGGAGTCACTATGATAAAATCACAATCGGCAGCATCCCAATTGCTAACGCAATCTGCATACTCTATATGCTCGGTGTCAATTCCAACTACTCCTGCCCACAACATAGTTGCATACATGAAGTACTTGTTAGTGGCTTGGGCATGGTATTTGCCATTAGCATAGAACATGTTTATTCCTGTACGCATAAAAGGATCATAAACATCTTGCGCAGTATCTTCCATAACCATTTCGATAATATCATCTACTTCAGAAGGGGTTTGCAACGAGCTAGTCCAATAATCATCAATGAAAGCGGAAGGCATTACTCGACGGAGACAAAGAGTATATAATTCCTCTGTCACACAGTATTTCAGAAATACAACAGCGTTTATCACATTCACATCCTTCTTACAACTATTGCGAAGAAGAGCCATCATTCTCTTGCACAATCTCCCTATATTTGAATTTGGGAAGTCAAATATAAGAGAGATTTTCGTATATTTCTCATTACCCTTCTCATCGAAAAGAACAGGAACTGGTATTTCCTTGTTATTTGGCCGATTGCTAAATGATATCTGGTCCTCATCAGGTTCAATCCATGATGTATTTACGCATTCTTCACGACTTGCTGTAAACATGACACCGTCAACATCCTCATCATTATGAAGAACGATATCAATGGCATCAGCTTTCTGTAAATAGACAAGAGATCCGCAGATAAGGTCGCTAATATGGTCAACATCCTTATCTTCCGATTGATTTTCAATGCCATTATCTGAAATCTCGTCTGTAATAAACTCTATGAGATTGTCATAACGCCAGAGCATCTCGTCTTTTGTCAAGTCCTTTACCATCTAAGCTCAAAAATTAGTGAAACATTGAATTATCGCATGCAAAATTATCATTATTCTGTGCAGTCTTTCTGCATAGAAAAATAAATATTGAAATTCTCTTGAATTTTTTCAGCGAACTGCTCTCTGAACCATAATGGTTGGAGTATCTCAACCTGTGGCCCAAAAGACAAAAGCAAAGCCTCTAACTCTTTGTTCGGACGCACCTCTATCTGGAGGAGATATTTTTCCTCGTCAACTATAGTCTGACTGTGATGGATGGGTTTTGAGACGACGTATGGATAACGATTCTTGTCGAATCGCAACAGCACCTTCTCTACTTTTATGCTATCATCAGGAATCGTAACGCCCACGATATCCTGGAAATATGTGCTGAAATCCACATCCGTGTTGGGGATGAATTTAACATCAGCGTGAGAAAACTTGACGATACGGTCAAGTGGGCGATTCGCTATTCTTGAACCATGCCTCGTTTCTTCCAACCCAAATAAGAACCATCGGTTATTGTATTGCTTGACATGGTATGGATGAAGGATAGATTCTTTTTCCTTACCGGCAAAAGTCCGATAATGGATCTTGAGAGGCTGGTGGGTTACAGCAGCATCAATTAAATCGGATAAGTACTCTAATCCTTTCAGTTGTTCGTTTTGCTCAAACGACACAACATTCTCAGAATTTGACTTCACTCCGAATCTATATTCAAGATTCGAAATCACCTCTTCAAGCCATGCATTCGCAGGAATGCCACGATAACGGCTCAACATATCAATAGTGGAACGCAGTTTTACCACTTCTTCCACAGACAGTTCATTATTGAAGATTGAGAAACCTCGTCGTTCATAACGATAATAACACTTTTTCCCATTGAGGGGATAAGCCACGATAGGAGCATCAAAGGTTACACGATCACGCATGTATTTGATGTCCTCCCTGATTTGTCGCAAGCTGACTTTTTTCCCATATAAGTCGTCAAGTGCCTCATTAACCTTGTTAACAAGGTCTTCTATTTCGTACTTCCTGCTGAAATCACTGAAACAGCGGTCAAGTATCTGGTAGCGCAGTTGGGCATTTTTGTTGGTAGGCATAGCGATTATCTCCGGATGAGTTCATTGATGTCAACCTATAAACATTCGGAAATTCTTACCAAATGCTCCAAATTAGGTTGGGCGTTATTGGTGCACCACTTGGAAACAGTCACTGAGTCTTTGCCAAGTGGCTCGGCGAGCCACTTGTTGGTTCTTTTCTTCTCCGCCAATACCACTTTTAGACGGTTGAGATCTTTGTTTGCCATAGTATCACGTTATTAGATTTTCAGATGCTTTCAAAGCATTTAATGGACATGCAAAAATAACGAAAAAATTATAAAATGAATACTTATTTGCTGGGAAATAGAGCAATCTTTGCTAATTGATCGACAAAAACGTCAATATTGTGAGATTTTGTAGTATATTCATTATTTTTCTTTCCTGTGAAGATATCCTATTCTTTTTGCTCTGCACTCGACTTTTCGTATCTTTGCCAATGCATGGCGAAGATACTGCGTCTCGGCATAGAAAAAGAATCCTGTTCTTTTTGCTCTGCACTCGACTTTTCGTATCTTTGCCACTGCGTTCTCCCCAAATATCCCATCAAAGATAATCATACAACAAAAGCCATATACCTATGAAAACAAAATTATTCCTTTTGGCACTCTGCGTGTCAGCAAGCCTGCAGGCGCAGGTGTTCGACAGTTCCACCGAAACCACCACGGCCCAGACGAAATCGGGCAAGGTGGCGGGCTATATTGAGCGTGGCGTTTATACCTACAAAGGCATCCCCTATGCCAAGGCCGAACGGTTCATGCCGGCTACAAAAGCAACGTCATGGGAAGGCATACGCTCCTCCCGCCATTGGGGACCGGTATGCCCGCAACCCAAGAACAATGGATGGCGCAACGACCAGACGGCATTCTTCTATCAATGGAACGACGGCTTCCAGGATGAGGACTGTCTCCGGCTGAATATCTGGACGAAAGGACTCAACGACGGGAAGAAACGCCCCGTGCTGGTGTGGCTGCACGGCGGCGGCTTCACCACTGGCAACGGACAGGAGCATCCCGGATATGACGGCCGCAACCTTGCCGACAAAGGCGATGTGGTGGTTGTCACCATCAACCACCGGCTGAATGTGTTGGGACACCTCGACCTGTCGGCCTTCGGCGAGAAATACAAATATTCGGGCAATGTCGGCATGACCGACATCGTGGATGCCCTGCGGTGGGTGAAGGAGAACATCGCCTATTTCGGCGGAGACCCGGGCTGCGTCACCATCTTCGGGCAGTCGGGTGGGGGAGGAAAGGTCTCCACCTTGCTGTGCATGCCTTCGGCAAAGGGCCTTTTCCACCGCGCGATGATCATGAGTGGCTCTTTCCTCTCGAGCACGCCACAGAGCGTGGCACGCCAGATAGGCCAGCGCACTGTGGAACTTCTCGGTCTGAACCAGCAGACCATCGACAGCATTCAGACGGTGGACTATGACCGTCTGTTGGAGGCTGCCAACCAGGCCATGCGTGAGGTGGCTCAGCAGAATCCCAATGCCCGCAATACGCGAGGCCGTTTGTCATGGGGACCCATCCGTGACGGAGACGCCGTGCCGGGTGTCTTTGAGGACGGCAGCGAGAAGATTTCCAATCAGATTCCATTGATTATCGGTTCCACGCTCAACGAGTTCTCGGGTGCCAACAAGGACGAGATGGTCCGTCAGTCTGTCATCCGCCAGGCCACCATCCGTGTGAACGATGGCGGAGCCCCGGCCTACGTCTACCTCTCGGGCTATGAGGTCCCGACCATGGACGGTAACTTCCATGCCTGCCACAATTCCGATATCCCGTTCTTCTTTGACAACGTCCTCAAGAGCGCGAACATGACGGGGGCCACAGAGGAAGGGTTCGCCCTAGGCGAAAAGATGAGCAGCGCCCTCATCAACTTCGCCCGCACGGGAAATCCGAATGGCGGCTCAGCCCCGCGATGGGAACCCTTTGCTCCTGCCACCGAGGCCACCATGTATTTCGATGCGCCTGAGTGCAGAATGATGTTCAAGTGACATCCTTTTCTTGAGTTAAATAATTACGGTTGTAACGTAAAACCTATAACTAGATAGGCTTTCTGTGAACAGGGGTTGGCAACGACTTGCCCGAAAACTGGAACCGAAAACGATTCGGTCACCTTTATCTCTTTTGTTGCTTTTAAGGCAAGATTGGTGACGGCAAAGCCATCCGTGCCATAAAAGTCAGTAGAGAAGGGGACGGCGCCGGATGTGGCAACCCAGTCAACGGTAGCGAGTTTGAATGGGACGGTGAGTTCTACATAACTGCTGTATGCCCGCTTGCCGTCCTTGTTCACACCGTCATTGCCAGCGAAATTGGTATACCACTGCAGGCTGGCTAGGCCGAAATCGTAGCCGATATTGGCCTCGACGACATGATTCGTCCCATGGGCATCGTACTTGAAATATCGGTTCTCAGGGTCGAGACCATTATTGAACCAGTAGTCAGTAACGCCGATGTTCAGACCACCAATGGCGTAGCTTAACGTCAAATCGAATTCCTTCGTGTCGGAAGGGTCAGACAGTCCGACGCTTCCCCATGCCGTCAGTGAAAGACCCTTGTAGCCTATGCCGAGGGTTGGCTGAAGCGACACATTTCCCAAGTCCTGACCACGCCATATGTAACTGCTTACCACATCACCACAAATGGTGGTCTCAACTTTCTCCTGTGCAAGGGTGGCCACACATGTGGCCAAACCCATTGCAAAACAAACAATCTTTTTCATACCTTATTCTTTTCAGTTATAACAAGCCTCGCCGTGTTCATAGATGTCGAGTCCTTCCTCTTCCACACGCGAACCAACTCGGAGTCCGTGCAGTTTCTTGATACTGAAGAACAGCAGGAATCCACATACGGCAGCCCAAAGGTCGATGACAAGGATTCCAAAGCACTCAGCTCCGAAGAATCCCCAGCCGTGACCATAGAAAGCACCATTCGAGGTGGAGAGCAGTCCGGTCATCAGCGTGCCGAGGATGCCGCATACACCATGAACAGATGAAGCACCCACGGGATCATCAATGTGCAGACGGTGGTCGATAAACTCGATGGCATAGACAAGGATAGCGCCACATACCAGGCCGATGGCTACGGCACCGATGGGCGACACTAGGTCGCAGCCTGCCGTGATGCCTACCAGTCCGGCCAGCACACCGTTGAGCGTCAGCGAGAGCGAGGGCTTGCCGTATTTCATCCATGTGATGACCATTGTCGCCGTTCCACCGGCCGCGGCAGCGAGGTTGGTTGTCAGAAACACGTGGCTGATGGCAATGCGGTTTACCTCTCCGGAAGCGGCCAACTGCGAGCCGGGGTTGAAACCGAACCACCCTAGCCAGAGAATGAACACACCGAGAGCGGCCATCGTCAGGTTGTGGCCGGGAATGGCGCGGCTCCTGCCGTCTTTCCCATACTTGCCGATACGTGGGCCAAGCGCCATCGCACCGACCAGCGCCAGCACACCACCCACGCTATGCACGATGGCAGAACCTGCGAAGTCATGGAACACATCGCCGAAGGTCGTCATCATGAAACTGTCGGATGCATCATTGCAGAGCCAGCCGCCGCCCCATGTCCAATGACCTTCGATGGGGTAGATAAACAGCGAAATGACGGCGCTGTAAATGAGATACATCGAGAACTTCGTCCTTTCTGCCATGGCACCACTGACAATCGTGGCACTCGTGGCACAGAACACCGTCTCGAAAATCAAGAACCCTTCTACGGGAAGGTCGCCCTTGTAGAAACTAAGGTCGCCCCAGTTGGGCATGCCGATAAAACCTGCTCCCTCGCTGCCGAACATGAAGCCGAAACCGAGGAAAAAGAACAGGAGTGAGCCGAACATGAAGTCAACGAAGTTCTTCATCAGGATGTTCGCAGTGTTCTTGCTTCGTGTGAAACCTGCTTCACACAACGCGAATCCCGGCTGCATCCAGAAAACCAACATAGCAGCCAACAACATCCATACAGTGTCGAGTGATAATCCTATTTCGTTCATAATCTTTCTGTTTTTTAGCTATCCTACAACTTATTTCTTGTCTCTCAGTACGGTGTCACCATGTTCGCCCGTACGTATGCTCCAGGTGTCAATCATGTCGCTCACAAAGATGCGGCCATCACCAACCTCGCCCGTGTGGGCTACGTCCAAAATCACCTTCACCGTTGGCTCCACAAACTGGTCACGGCATACGATGGTCAGCGCCACACGCTCTATCACGTCGGTCGAATACTGGACTCCACGATAGATGCGTTCCTCACGGCTCTGACCTATGCCGTGCACGTTGTGATACTCAAACCAGTCGATGTCAGACTGGAGCAGTGCTTCCTTGACATCCTCAAACTTCGTCTTACGGATAATCGCTTCAATCCTTTTCATAATTATGTCCTTTTACCTTAACATTAATACACTCAATCATGCCTCTGGGGCATCATTTTGCCAATTGACGGTACAAAGTTACGACAATATGAAAAGAAAATGAGGGTTGTTGTGACAGAAAGATTTAATAATTATTATTTTTCTAACATATCGTAATTAAAAGGCAGAAATTTATAACAAAATGTATTAAAAACTTACTAAAAGAATTCTTTTTGTTACAAATTGTCAGGTTGACTTTAAGGGTTTTTGCCCTTTTGGTCTTTCCATAGGTCATGCCATCTGTCCACCCAATCTCCATGGGCAAATTCATTCCAGCAAATGACGACTCTTGAACAATGAAACCTCAAATCCAAACAAAGCGAAGGGCTTTCTAGAAAGGCTACTATGCCGAAAATCTGTTTTTGAGGAGACCATGTATGATGGCCAACAAGCATGTCTCTATAACTATCCGTAAACAGTGATTCTTCATGAATTGAATGTGAGGGAGCGTCATTTTTCTCGTTCTCTCATTCAATGAATGGTGCAGACATAGAACATTGACATGCCAAGGTCCTCTTTATTCACTTTTTTTGGAGAATATGGATTTATTTGGTACTTTTGTGGCATATTACTACCTTATCGATTAGTATCAGATTTTTAATTCAATATTTACGATTATGGGACTTATTGGAGCGATTATCATTGGATTACTGGCGGGTTGCATAGCCAACAGAGTGATGGGCAAGGGCGGAGGTCTTTTGTGGGACCTTTTCTTTGGCGTCAACGGCGGTTTGGTAGGTGCTTACCTGTTTGATTTGTTGAACATCTCATTGGGCGGCATCGTCGGCCAGCTGGTCACCGCCGTTGTGGGAGCCGTCATCGTGCTGTGGATAGCCTCCTTTTTTAGGAAGTAAGTCATCATGGAGGTCGGCGATGGCAGGACTTCCGCAGACAGTTGTCTTATACGAAAGGGGTGGTGAGTTCTTTGGTGTGAACAACCTCGGATTTTGTATGCATCAGCAGATAAAAGAACATAAAAGCACAGCAAAGAGAAACTTCAATATATATATTCTTGAGGTTTCGCATTCGCTCAACTTTTAGTGGTTCAGTAGTTCAGACAATAGCTTGGGTGAATAGGCATAAGAACCTTCCTCCGTGACAACACAAATGCATCCGTGTCTTCTATGTCAGAAGATACGGATGCATTTTTTTCGTTCATCGGCTGCGTGAAGCATAGCAGCCAACTGTCGTTTTATTGATTGCTTTCAATCCACTTTTTCATGTCGTCCTTCGATGCACGGTTCAGCAACTTGCCTTCCTTCCAGTTGACATTGGGATAAGCGTCTC
>Ga0256407_10003295_pt1 | contig 28971 bp, 27 predicted proteins | sample RumenRJG_04DNA_FD_193489 | JGI IMG/M metagenome (GOLD analysis project Ga0256407, IMG submission 193489) | Bovine rumen microbial communities from Lethbridge, Alberta, Canada - RJG_04 | ecosystem: Host-associated > Mammals > Digestive system > Stomach > Rumen | place: Canada: Alberta...
TAAAATCTTTTCCCCTGCGCCAAAGTGTTTCAGCAATTTTATATTCCAAATTATGCACATTCTGATTATGAGTAAGGCTGCGTGAAATGTAGCAATAAATTGTTGTAAAATCTGCTTTATCCTTTGTAGTTAAAGGTTTATCGTTTTTGCTTTTTAGCAGATTTTTTGAAATAAAAACCTGCCCCTCATAAAAATATAAATAAACTTCTTTATTGAAAAATCTTCTGTGCCGTGCGTTTTGTGGATTGCTCAAATAATAATTATCTAATAATCTTTTCTGCCTTTTATAAATTAAAGTCCTTAATATTGTATAAAATTTTTGCACCTGCGGTTCTCCGATAGATAAAATATGTGAAACTTTGGTCGTAATAATTAATTCGCAAAAACACTTTATAATCGTATCAATTGTCGCTTTTGGATAATATTTAAAAATGGAATATTTATCAGAAACTTTTTGTTTCTTTTTGTAAGAATAAATATTATTTTCAAGCGATAATTTATTCTCAATAATCAATTTATTTAAAACAGGCAACAATTTATCTTCAGGAATTTCCGAGATTGTTACTATTTTATCAAGCGTAAATTTGTTTAGCCGTTTGCAAAGCTGTAATATTCTGTCGCTCATTCAAAATACTCCTTAAAACATTTTCATTTAATTCAATAATGCCATTAGTTTTAGCAAGATTTTCAATTTTATTTATAAGTTTTACTATTTGCCGGAATTGGTTATGCCGTGTTGTAAGATATTCAAGTCCGTCAGGTGTAATTGGGATTTCCGATAGTTCAGATATAATCTGCTTTATATCTTGTGAATCATAACTTTCAAATTTGTATGCCTTATAAATCCTGTCTTTTAAATGTGGATATTTGGATAATTTCTTATCTATATTTGACATCCCAACAAGTACCATAGGACAACCCGATCTATCGTGTAAATCCCTTAAAATCTCAATCACATTATTATTTATTAGATAATCAACCTCGTCAATGATTATGGTTTTCGGGTTTTGCCTTAATTTATTTTCAATCATATTAAAGGTTTCCTGCGAATGCCAATATGGTTCTTCTCCAAGCTCTTCTGAAATTTCAGATAACAACCACCGAACAGACATTCCTTTTGTTGCTCTTACATACACGCAATCGTTTTTAAATGTCCACCACTTTATTGTTTCGGATTTTCCGAGTCCATAATCGCCATATACAAGTGCGATTTTAGGAATATTTGGCGGAAGGAATTTTAATTCTTCCATAAATCCTACAAATTCTTTGACGTTTTTTGTTTTTACAAATTTTTTGTTCATAATTTAATCTCCATATAAATTTATGTATTCATCACTTCTAATATAGTCAGCAAGCCATTTTCTATGTTCAGGATAAGTACAGCCGTGAGCCATTAACCACTCGTATTTTTCATAATTTGATGAAAATATCGGGATATTCATCTGTGTTTCACGCTCAGTCAAATGCCGTTTTTTCTCTGTTTTATGTGGTTCAATTTCAATAACTTTTTCTTCAGGTTCTATTTCTAAAACTTCTGTTTTTTCAGCAGGAAAATATTTTAGAAATTCCTTTTTTGCCTTATTAAACTGCCGTTTTTGTTTTTGAATTTGCTGCTTAAATTCTTCCATATCTTTAACTGTTCCAAGATGATTTGCCATAGGATGCACCTTTTCGACTTGTTTGGCGATGCATAAAAATTCCCCCTTAACCGAATACACGTACACTTTTGTTAAATCAAAAAGTGAGTAGCGGATAAAAACTTTTTCCCTTAAATCAATTAAGAAATCGTTTCTGAAATGAAGTCCTAAAAATGTTATTTCACCTCGATTTATTGTCCTAACTTCAGTTTTCATCATTAAATCATTCAGGATATTTTTATCAATATCTTGTTGTTCAACTTGTTGAAGCATTTCTTTTATTGTTTTATTTTCATTATTCGGGCAAATTTTGGAATTATGATAATCAATCCAACAGTCAATATATTTAAGAACTTCCTGAACTGTCGGGATATAATTTCCTGTCATTTTGCGGTGGAGTTTCCTGTGTAATTTCTCGCCACGTTTCATCCAAGCAGGTTTATTTTCAATACTTGAACCGCAATAAGATATCATCATTTTTTCAAATTCTTCCTGAAACTCTTTGAAAAATCTTTCAATAACCTTTGCTCTTGCATTATACGGTTTTGCAAAAACTGATTTTATCCCTAAACTTGCATAAACTCCGTTAAAGCCGGATTCGTCAAAATCAATGTGCTGAAAGTATTTTGCCTTAAATGCTTTTCCGTTATCCTGATAAACTACTTTCGGTATTACTCCGAGATTTAAAATTGCATTACGTAGGGCACTTGCTATGCATTGAGTATTTTCAGTCATCATAATTTCATATCCGACAAGTGCTGTTGATTTCCAGTCTAAAAAACCGACCAAAGTAGCTCTGGTCGGTCTGCCGGTAAACGGGTTTATTACTTGAAAGTTGAGTACATGCCCATCGGCAATTAAAACATCCCCAACTTCTAACTTTGAAATATCTCTTTCGATATACGGTTCGACTTTGTCATGGTATGCTTTTTCTCCCTCTCTCATAATTATCCATTTTGAATAATTTTGCTTTTTAAAATGCTCGGCAAATCTTCTAAATGTCAGGTTACACGGAATATCCTCGTATCCTCGTTTTTCTAAAATATGCTTGGTTAAACTTATAGATTTTCCAATACTAAATTTATTCGGGTGCAAAAGATAAGTCAGGAAAACTTTTTTCATCTCGTCATTGAGTTTAGAATTATATTCACCAAGTTGATTTGTTTTTCTTTGCGGCAGTAAACCCTTTGTACCGTAGTTTTCATAAGCCTTAACCCATCGGTGTAAAGTTCCGATTGAAATTGTTCCGACAAATTTAAAAACTTGCGGAAGATACATTCCACTGTTATATAAATCTAAAAACATATCATCTGCTTCTTTTTTAGTCGGATATTTTGTTCTGATATTCATTAATGCTGTTACAATATCTACTCTTGCAAGAGCATTCATTTTTGCATTTTCGGATACAAAATTTATTTTATTTTCAACAGGAATTAACACAGTTGTTTTTATTTCTTCATCTTCAAGTTTTTCCTGTATTTCAGGTTCTAATGATGAATATAATATTTCATAAGAAGTTCCGCCGTTAACTTTGACTTCTCTTGCTATATATTTACCTTTTTGAATAGCAATCCTTATTGAGCGGGTGCTTTTAAGTCCCTTTATTTCTGCTATGCGTTTGATATCAATATATGTTTCATTCATCGTACACACAGATTAACTCGTTTCAAACCACATTGGAACACCATTTCCGAGTATTATGTTGTTTTGTGTCTTTGAATTTATTTTTTCAGTATCCTACCTTTGAGAAAAAATTACCGACCTTTTATAAAAATCTTAAAAGGTAAATTTCATGCAGAATAATTTTTGATTTACTCACACTTTCCTTCAAATGTCCAATAATCACTTTAACCGTGCAATTTAGTAAAATCGGGGGAATGCAGGCTATAGTTGGTCATGCAAAAATCTTTTCCCCGGACTTTTGCCGGACAATAAGAGCAAATAAAGTGACATTTCGTCCCATTTGGTAACGCATAAAAAGATTTTTTCCGACCGCCCAAACCTAAACACACACTGAACTTTGCCAAATAATCAATTTAAGAGTTCAAATGAAATGTCCTGTTAAACTATATTCTCATCAATACCCATATGAATAAAAAATAGACAGATCTAAAGACCTGTCCATTTTTTATTAGCAAGGGAGAGATTCGAACTCTCGACCTCACGGGTATGAGCCGTGCGCTCTCACCAGCTGAGCTACCTTGCCATAAATCTTTTCTGTTTACTTGTATGTCAATCTTGCCACAAACATCTTTTTTTATCAAGTATTTTTTGAATATTTAATTTTATGTTATAATTTCCTCATTATGAAACACACATTTGAACAAAAAGTTTATTTTTCTGATACCGATAATTACGGTGTCGTTTGGCATGGTTCTTACCTGCGCTGGATGGAAATGGGCAGAGTTGACTATTGCGCTCAGGAAGGGTACACTCTCAAAGAACTTGAAAAAATGGATATTTTACTCCCTGTTTCAAGTATAAATATCAAATACAAAGCCAGCGCAAAATTAGAAGACATCGTAATTATTGAAACAGAAATATCAAAATTCAACGGATTAACGGCAACTTTTAAACAGATAATTAAATCCAAAGAAACTAATCAGGTATTTATTACTGCAGAAGTCGTGATTGTTGCGGTACATTCTGACGGAAAACTCTACCGCAGAATTCCTGAACCGCTTAATTCCATATTTGAAAAGGAAGTCAAATGTCAGGAACTCGTTTAAATAAATACATTGCATCAAGCGGTCTTTGTTCTCGCAGAAAGGCAGATGAACTCATTGAGTCAGGTGTTGTTATGGTTAATGGCAAAACTATAACAGAACTTGGTTTCAGCGTTGCACCAAAAGACAAAGTATTTGTTAATAAACAACTTATACACCCTGTAAAACACGAATATTACAGATTTTATAAACCCGCAGGTTATATCACAACTTCTGACGATGAAAAAGGGCGCAAAACGATTTATGATTTACTGCCTGAAAAACTGCACAATTTGAAGCCTGTCGGCAGATTAGACAGAGAATCAACAGGGCTTTTAATTCTGACAAATGATGGTGATTTAATTAATGAATTAACACACCCCAGTGCTAAAGTACCAAAACTATACAGAGTAACAATAAACGGTAAAATTACCAATAATGATATTGATACAATGTATAAAGGGATTGAAATCGAAGAAGGCAAAAAGGCTTATGCTGAAGTTAGCGTGCTTGAAATTGACAATAGCCATACAACAATGGAAATTTTGCTCTATCAAGGTATGAATCGCCAAATCCGTAAAATGTTCGAGCATTTGGGGTTTGAAGTAGTATCGCTAAAGCGCATACAGCATGCAACATTAAATCTCGACGGGCTTAAAAGAGGTGAATTTAAACCGATAAAACCTCAGCAGATAAAAGAGTTAAAAAATTTTTTAAACAGGATAGCGAATAAAAAATGATTAAATATGCCATAACAGGAAATATCGCAAGCGGTAAATCCGCAGTCGAAAATATACTCATAAAAAACGGTGAAACTGTCATTGATACCGATAAAATTTCGCATGAATTATTAGAGGGTAACAACGAAATTATTGAAACTTTTAAAGATTTTGATATTTTATCAGATGGTAAAATATCGAGAGAAAAATTGGGCAAAATTGTATTTTCTGATAAATCATTAAAAAAGAAATTAGAAAATATTTTACACCCGCAAATTATAGAAAAAATAAACGAATTTTTTGAACAAAATCAGGATAAAGAACGCGTTTTTGTATCAATACCGCTGTTGTTTGAAACAAAAACAGAGGGAATGTTTGACAAAATAATATTTATATATTGTGATGACAAAATAAGACTAAATCGTCTTATGGAGAGGGAAAATTATACGAAAGAATATGCAAAAAGCCGTATGAAATCCCAGCAAAATCAAGACGGAAAAGTCAAATATTCCGACATTGTAATATATAATGATTCAACGCTAGAAGAACTCGAAAGGCTTGTTAAGAAGTTAATCTTATAAATCCGCTCAAATTCGGATAATCAGGACTGTAATGATATTCTTTTACTCTGTCATCACGGTTACCTTCAATCGTATGTATAATGCCGTCAGAATCTACTTTTGTTACAAAACCTGTGTGAGAGTAATTATTTTCGTTGATAATCATTATGTCACCCGGTTTAATATTTTCTGAAATAAATTTCCCCTTTTGCGATTTATTTGCGGTATTTATAAAATATCCATTGCGTATAGCCCATCGTTTCATTGTTCTGACATCATGAGTCCCAAATCCGTCAGGAACACTTTTGCCTGCATTTTGATACGCTTCTTTGACAACATAGGTTACAAAATCTGTGCACCATTCCTGATCATTGGGGTCATCATATTTGCATGTCGGATTTATGCAGAATTTTCTGTGTGAACCGTCAAATTCCGAACAATTTGAATATTTTCTTGCAATTTTAACAAATTTTTCTCCTAATTTTTCATTTGCTGTTGGCTTTTTCTGTGTAACCGCGCTTGTGTTTGTAGTTGTTGAAGAATGAATCGGATTTGTGTGTCCAGAATTATTATTTCTTGTTGTCGTTGTTGATGGCGCAGAAGTTGACGGAGTACTTACAGAATCTGTCCGCATTTGTCCTCCGCCAAAATTTACCGGATAAGAATAATTATAAGCATACATATTAGGATAATAATTGTTATAATAATTATTAAAATATGGATACGACATAACCATTCCCCCGTAATTATTCCACATGGGTGTAAATACCGATGCAAAAGGCGAAAAATTGTTATTGTAACAACCATAACTGTAGTATGCTGTATAACCGCCAAACACTGCATTTAAGTTAGTATTATAACTTATTGGTGTGAATAACCCAAACAATTAATAATCCCCTTTTTACTTTCTATTTCCCCTATGTTTATATAAAGTATTTTTGAGATTAAAAATTGCCTTTTGTTTAATTTATGTTAAGAAATGATGCTTCGGCTTTTCCCATGTCAATAAGTCCCAAAGCATACTCAAAATCCTCGCTGAATTCGTAATCTTCAGCGCTAAAGCCAAAAACTTCGATAAGATTTGAAAGTAAATCGTAATCACTTTTAGGGGTAAATACATAGAATTTGTTTACATTTTTCATGTATAAAGCAAATTTTGAATTATCTTCGTGAATATCTTTTGACATGTTGTTTTTTTTGTTGATTTTATTAGAGCCGTCAAAAGTGTAGTCAGTCAATATACAATGCTCTTTTACCGTTTCTAAAAGCCTGTATGGTTCAATCCATTTTTTTATGATTAAATTCTTCATTATGCTATTTCTTCGTATGCCTGAGGATTATTTAACAAATCGTAATTGATTTCGTTTTCGTTATCTGCAATAGTAGCGGCAACAACCGCATCAGATGTAACATTGAGAGTAGTTCTGAGCATATCTGTCAGTCTTTCTATTGTGAACAGGAATGCAAAACCTGCAACAAGTTGTTCAGGAGTTAATCCAAGACCGTTAAGAATTAAAGCAATCGTAATCAGTCCGCCGCCGGGGATACCTGCACAAGTACTTGAAGCCACTATTGCCAAAAGTGCAATCGCAATTACCATATAAGGAGTCATGTGAATACCGTATGCCTGAGCAAGGAAAATAACCGCAACAGTTTGTAATAGTGCAGTTCCGTCAAAGTTCAAAGTTGCACCAAGCGGTAAAACAAAACTTGAAATCTTATGAGAAATTCCTCTCTTTTCACAACATGCGATAGTAAGCGGTAGTGTTGCAGAAGAACTTGCGGTCCCGAATGCAACCATAACTGCTTCTGTTATGGCAGAAAACAATATCGGTGCGGAAACCTTTGAAAAACATCTCAAAAATATCGGGTAAACCATAAACATTTGTATTGCAAAGCCTGCAAGTATTACAAGTAAATATTTTGAAATCGGACCGAAAATATCAATACCGAAACTTGCAATAGCACTTGCCGTCAGGGCAAATACACCGGGAGCGGCAAAAAGCATAATCCAGTCGGTAATTTTCATTGTTGCAGCAAAAACTGATTCAAAGAATGATACAATCGGTCTGTTTACATCCCCAACTTTTGCTAATGCAAGTGCAAATAATACAACAAATAAAATTATTGAAATCATACTACCATTTGAAAATGCTTCAATAGGATTATTAGGAATAAACCCTAAAAACATGTCAAGGATTTTGCCCTGTTGCTGCTGCATTGCAACTGCAACATGTGATTGAACATCTGCGGCAATATTTTCGGCAATATAATGTTTTGCTCCTGCTCCGGGTTTGAAAATCAGAGCCAATGCCCCGCCGATTGTTACGGCAATTGTTGTCAAAATCCCGTAATATATAATCATTTTTGACCCGAATTTCCCGAGTTGTTTGTTATCTCCGACACTTGTTATACCTATTATTATTGCAGAAACTACAAGAGGAATTACGACCATCTGAATAAGTCTGATAAATAACTGACCGACAAAAGTCAGAAGGTTTAAAACAACTTCACTGAAAGCATAATCGGATTTTGAATGTAAAAATATTCCTAAAATGACACCTAAAATAATGCCTAAAAAGATGTGCCAATTTCTCTTAATTCCAAGACCTAACGCAATCAAAATCTGCATGTGGAGTTTCATATATTAAATCCTCTCTTAAAACAAATGTAGTATAACTTTGCCATTATACAACTTTATGCCCAAAATTTCAATTAATATTAAACAAAATGGTACAAATGGTGGGATTTTTCGCAAAAAAAAGCAATGTACATGAGGTGCATTGCTGTTGATTAGGGATATGTGTATCTTAGTCTCTAAGGAGTATATTGTTATGTTATCATTTTATTTTTATTTGAAATCATACAAACTGATGATATTTTAAAATTTTGCATTAAAAGAAGTCATTTGCTATAATAATGTTAAAAATACGGAGATTAAAATATGAAGAAAATATTTGCAATAACTTTGGCAGGTTTAATTTTGGGCAGTACTGTTATGGCTTCCGAATACACAAAATTTTCAAGAAAATTCATAAGACATATCAAAGATTGTGATGCCTATGAAGAAACAGTAACCTCTAAATATGAAGATATGACATTCCAAACTACAAGAAAAATAACCGGTTGGAAAAACGGTTTTTGCAGATATTCTGAAACAATAACTTCTGAAGTTGGCGCATACAAACTTGATTGCAGGTTCACTGATATTCAGGTTGATGATTTGTATGAAGCGATGAGGGATCGTTCAAAAAAGGCTGAAAAATATTCGCTTGATGTTTATGTCGAAAAAAATAATCCTAAAACGGGTGAGTTGGAGTATGTAAAAGACGGAGTAACAGAAATTAAAGGCAACCGTGCTTATGTTATCTGGGCAAAATATCAAAATAATCCGTTCATTTGCAAACCTTCCGAAGTAACTGTAAAAGCAAGTGATATAGGTAAAAATAAGTAGTTTATTTTGTAACTGTGGACAATACATAATTGTTGTTGAAATATTTATTTGCAACTTCAATTATGTCGGTGTCTGTCACACTGTTGATTAAATCAATATATCTATCTTTAAATTCGTAACCTAATCCCATTGTTTCATATTTACCAATACCTGATGCTTTTTCTAAATTTGTTTCAAGTCCGATAACATAGTTTCCGATGAGTTTTTCTTTGGCATCTTTAAGTTCTTTATCTCCTACATATTCGGTTTTGAGGCGCTTTATTTCTTCAAATAAACCTGCTTTTGCTTTTTCTAAAGTTGCAGGGTTTGTCCCTATATAAAGCATGAAACTTCCTCTCAATACATGCTGGGATAATCCTGAACCGAGTTGATAAGCAAGTCCCTGTTTTTCTCTTAAATCTATGAACATTCTTGAACTCATACCTCCGCCCAAAAGAGAATCTATTACCTGCAAAACGGCATAATCTTTTGGGTTATCAATTCCGTCAGTCTGCCATCCAAGCATTATCCACGCTGTTTCAGTGTCAGTTTTTTGAGTTGCTGTTCTCGGTGCAGACGGTCTTGAAATCAGTTTGTCAAAATTTTTATATTCAAAATTTTTATCGGTATGCGGTTTATCAAAAATTTTACTCATATCTTTGGCAATTTTATCCTTATCAACATTTCCGTTGACCGAAATTATAATATTTTGCGGTTCAAAAATCTTGTTATAATATGCGATTACATCTTCTCTTGTAATATTTGGAAGACTTTTTTCAAGCACATTAGATGAAATTGTATATGGGCTGTTTTGGAAAATCAGTTCTCTGTATTTTTCAAGTGCAAGCATCAGAGGTTTATCTTTTGATGCTTTAATTGTATTGAGTTTATCCGATTTTATTTTTCCGATTTCCACCTCATCAAAAGCGGGATTATTAATTATTTCGTTTAACATCTCTATTGTTTTTTCGTATTGGTCTTTTGTTGTCAGAACCGAAATTGAAAAACTGTCGGCACTGACAGATGGTACAATTTTTATCCCGTTGTCTTCAAGAATTTGTGATAATTCAACAGGTGAATAATTTTTTGTTCCTTTAATTAACGCTCCGCCGGTTACCACTGCTATTCCCGCTTTATTTTCAATAAGTTGCCCGCCTTTTGCGTTAATGCTTATTGCTATAATGTCATTGAAATCATTTTTTGTATATAAAAGTGTCGAACCGTTTGAAAGTTCATATTTTTGAGTTTGTGCGTTTTCGCTTACAAGTTTTGCATTGTAATTTTCGTCTTGTTTTTTATTGGCAACAGGAATGTCTTTTTTATCCTCAGGCAAAAGTATGGAAACGGCACTTCTGTTTTTGCCCAAATATTTGTTTGCAACACGCTTTACTTCATCAGCAGAAACATTTTTTATGTTTTGCAGATAATTGTCATAAAATTTGATGTCACCTGTCAATGCAACTGTATAGCCTATTTCATTTGAAATATTTGAAACGGATTCTCTTGAATAATATGTTGTCCTTTCAATAATATTTTTTGCGAGATTTAATTGTTCTTCTGTTACACCCTTATCCTGAATTTTTTTTATTTCGTCAAAAATCACATCCTGAACGGATTTGCATTTGTCTGGTTCAAAATTTGCACTGATATAAAAAATGCCGTCATCTTTGTATGTCATATTTCCTGCGCCGACCGAAAACGCCAAGCGCTTTTTCTCTTTCAAAACTTGATTTAAAACTGATGAACGACCTTCGCCCAAAATTGTAGATAAAACATCCATAGCATAAGAATCTTTATCTGTTATTGATGTTCCTCTGAAGCCTATAAGCAGGTATCCTGTCTGAATATCGGTATATTCAACCTGTTTTTTTTGTTCTGTTAATTGTTTTTCTTTCGGATAAATATTACTTTCTGCTTTTTTACTGTTACTGTTAAATACTTCTTTGATTTTATTGAGTGCATAATTTGTATCAACATCTCCGACGACTAAAGTTACCATATTTGACGGGGAATAATGGGCATTGAAAAACTCCAAAACCTTTTCTCTTGTAATTGTTTCAATAACATCACTTCTGCCTATTACGCGTCTTTTGTACGGGTGTGCGGTATAAAGCATTTTATCAATACTTTCATACAATTTTTTTTGCGGGGATGTAGAATCTTTGTTTATTTCTTCCAATACAACTTTGCGTTCTTTTTCCATTTCGTTGCGTGGTATCATAGGATTTGTGAGCATATCTGCGTGTAACTCCATCGCCAAATCAAAATCCTTTGACGGAATTGTTACATAGTAGTGTGTAAAATCTTTACTTGTTGCGGCATTAGTGATAGCCCCTTTTGTTTCAAGAATTTTATCAAACTCGCCCGGAGCGTGATTTTTTGTACCTTTAAAAAAGAGGTGTTCTAAAAAGTGAGCAACACCGCTGTTGGAGTCATCTTCATCAATTGAACCTGTTTTAATCCATGTGTCGATGGTTACAATCGGGTTGTTGTGAACTTCTTGAATGATGGCAGTTTGTCCGTTATCAAGTTTAAATACCTGTGCTCCTGCCCCCCAAGCCATGTTTGCACATAATAAAATTGCTGTTATAAGTAAAGTTTTTTTCATATTGTCCTCTTTTTCTCCTCGCCATGCCCTCTACCTTTGGGAGAGGGAGCAGTTGTAGCCGAAGTATAAGGCATACAAATGCGGGTGAGGGTTTAATTTAAGAAAATTATATATTAATGAAAGTTTTAAGTCTATAACGCAACATGGCAATAAATTGGCAAATTATTTCTTGTGCAGGTTTAAGATAAACATGGAAATATATTCTTTATCCCCCCAAACTTTTACAGGTTATAAATCAACATTTAGCAAAAAACTTGAAAAAGCACTTGCCGCACAAAGGACAACAAGTCAAAGTGCAAGTAAACTTTTAGACGATTTTGCTGATATGTATGATAAAAAAGTTTGCATGGATAAAAAAATAGGCTCCGGATTTTACGGTACGGTTTATAAAATTGATGATGGTTATGTATTAAAAAGAGGGAATGAGCGCTTGGAACCTGAGTTTGGCGGAATTGAAGTTGTAAGAAACAGAAAATTCTCGCAATTAAAACACTATTTTGGTGAAGCAATAGCAAAAATTTTCAACAATAGCGGTGAAGATATGGCAATTTTAAAAAATGTTTATTCAAAAGGAATATCTATTCCTGCCGGTGTGCCTGATGATTTTGCCAAAACACATACAAAAGATGAATGTTTCAAATATTACGCTGATGTTTACCTGCCTAAATTTGCAAGTCTACCTCAAAAGAGTTTTGATGGTATTGCCATGGATTTTGCCTTATTAAATAAAATGTGTACAAAAAGAAAATCTTACTTTTTTGATTTTTTAAATCCGAATAATTTTGTACTTTGCGGGAAAACAATTCGTGTACTTGATGAAATAAATGAATACGAAAAGCCAACAAGAAACTGTATAACGGATATGTTAGATGTTTTTCTAAACAGGGTTGATTTGGATAATGATGCTGTATATGATGAAAATTTGGTTAGTTTGAGAAAAAAATTAACCAAAAAGATTATACTTGCAGGGGCAAGACACAAAGTTCCAATGTGTTATCAAAATACTGATTTGGTTTCATGGCAAAAGACATTTAATGATATTTTGGGGATGAAAGACTTAAATGTCAATGAAATGATATTTGATATTGATAACCTTGTAAAATTGTATGACAAACCCAAAGTTCGGGTAGAAGCAGTAAATCAATATCTTGAAGAAATTGTCGGATTATAATTTTCAGATGTTATAATATAAATATGCGCAGATTTCTTATATCATTTTTGTTATTAATACAGTCATTTCTTTTGTGTGTCAATGCCGGGGAATTAAATTTCCCTATTCAAAATTCAGACAAACATATTGAATATATTATTAAAGCGCAGACTACACCCGTTAAAACAATTGGTGTTGATTTTAAAAATTATGAAAATGCACTAATAAGTTTGGGTTCAAAAACACAGGAAATTTTTGCGCATAGAAATTCAAACAATTTTGACGGAATATTTATCGGATTTTTCAATTCCGATTTCAAAAATGAAATAAAAAAGCAATTTTTATTATCAAATTACATTTATTCAGAATCTCATAATATATCTTCTTGTTTAAAGTATGAGATTCACACAAGAGCACCCTAAAAGTACATAAAACATATTATCGGTAGTCCTTGAGAGATTGATAATTTCTACCTGTTCATTTCTTTTCTTTTGTTTGCGAGGCAAAAGAAAAGAAATGAACCAAAGAAAAGAAAACATCGCTGATTACAATACCGCCTAACGGCGGCATAAGACTGCTTACGCAGTAATATGTGTTTTTGCCTGTCGGCAAAAATCTCTTAGCGCGCCTAAGGACAACGGCGCGCGCTCGAAAGATTATCATCAAAGACGCCGTTATTTAGGCGTCTGATTGATTTTTGTCCGTAAGGACAAAAACGAATGAACTTCTGTTGGGCTGAAAGCCCAACTTACAATATCTTATGAGTGGAGCGATGCCGTCAGGCATTGCAGTGAAATAGCGTTTTTTCTCTTTCTTGGTTCATTCTTTCTCTTTTCATCGCAAGAAAAGAGAAAGAATGAACAAACAGAAATTTTAATCTCTCAACATATTCCGATAATATGTTTTATATAAAGATTAAAAATTATGTAGATTTTAGGAGAAAATAATGAGTAAAAATGATAAAAATAAAAAAGAAATACATACCTCAGAAGGTAATGATGTATTATTCCCTCTTGTGTTCGGAATTGTTGCAACAATTTTGATGGCGATAATTTCCCATTTTATCGGAGGATAAATAAAAAGGCTGAACGATTTTTCGTTCAGCCTTTCATATAAATAATTTAAATTTATTTTACTTCTGCAGGAATTTCAGATGTGCAATTTGGACATCTTGTTGCTCTGATATCAATTTGAGAGAAACAATGCGGGCAAGTCTTTTGAGTTGCTGCAGATTCTGTTGCTTCTTCTTTTTTCGCTGCGGCCTGCAATTTGTTAATACCTTTAATAAGTAAAAATACCGCAAATGCGACTAAAATAAAGCTTATTAATGTATTTATAAATACACCGTAGTTGATAGTAACCGCACCTGCTGCCTTTGCGGCTGCCAATGAATCATAATGAGGCATATTGCCCAAATCATCCAATTTTGTCGGCATAGTAAAATACAGGTTTGTAAAATCAACCTTACCCATCAACCATCCTAAAGGCGGCATAATAACATCATTTACCATAGAATCAACGATTTTGCCAAATGCAGCACCTATAATGATACCTACCGCCATGTCAATTACATTACCTCTGACCGCAAATGCTTTAAATTCACTTAATTGTCTTTTGCAAAATTCCAACATATAACTTTCTCCTTTTCTTTACTGCTCTATTTTAGCACAAATTTCCTTTAAATATTTCATCCTGTCAAAATTTATTTCTTCAAGTTCTTCTGACAGATATTTTTTTGCTCTTGAAAGTGTTGATGCGGTTTTTGTCAATGAAAAATTCATTCCGATTTGAGAATAATAAATGCTGTCTTTTTCTTTTATTTTGATAAAATCAACATCTTCAAGGTCATCTAAGCCTTCGATTTCCTTATTTTCAATATCTGAATAAATACACAAAGATACCGAAAAATAATCATTTGTTTTAATCTTTTCATATTCATCAGAGAAAAAACCGTTTATGCAGGAAGTAAAAATCTTTATTAAATCATCTTGACACAAATTCAAAATTGCTCTTGCATCATGATTTCGCAAAAATGGTTTTATTTCTGTTACAACAAAGTTATTTTCGCCTGTTAAGACACATTCAACCCCAATTATACCTGTATAAGAGTGACCGCTGTTATCAAGGTTTTCTAAAATATCTGATACAATTTTATTTATTCTTGTCAAAATAAGTGAATTTACTCTGTAATCAGGACAATAGCAACCTGCTCCGTTTGTATAAATACCCCCGTCTTTTCCTAAAAATTTGTAGTTCCCGACAATATTAAACGGAATTGCACTGTAACCGTCTGTTATATAATAGGCCGTAAAATTATGTCCAAATGTATAATCTTCAATCAAAACATCTGCTTCCCCTTTTAAAAACAGTTTTTCGATAAAATCAGACGCAGATTTCAAAGTTGGACACACCATTTTTTCATCCTGCAAAACTGAACTTTGTGCTGTAGAAATTATTACGGGGAAATTTGAGTTTTTCAGATAATCAATTATTGCGAAAGTTTTGTTATACATTGCAAATTTTGGAGTTTGGGCGTGAATTTTGTATAAAAATTTTTTGCACTGAATTTTGTTGAGCATAAAATCACAACTTTCTTTTGATGGGCCGAAAATATTTTGACCGTTAGACTGAAAAAATGAAACAATATCTGCGCCAAGAGTTTTTTCGCTGATAGGGATTGTTAGACTGATTTCATTTTTCAGCGCAAACATCAAAAGACCTGTCAGGTCATCTTCTCTTATATCAATTGTTTCATAGAAATCGGATTTGCCTGAAGTTGCATATATTTTTTCAACATAATCAAATTTTTTAATGTATCTTGCAAGTGCAGAGGCAACCGCACCTCCCCCAACAATTAAAATTCTAATCTTTTCTTTAATCATAGTCTTGATTATACTACATAAAACATACGATTTTTGTTAAGTTATATTAAAATATTAAGTATTTTGATGTTATAATAATGACAAAGAGAAATTCACTATTAAAATACGGATAGAAAGGCAAGTGATATGGCAGGTTTAGTAAATTTATTATCGAATGTATTTCAGGCACCGCAAATTGTATCAACACCGGTTGTGAGAGAGTCATCTAATCCGTACGGGAATAATCCGTTTGTAAGTTACAACGGCAAAAACTTTTCTAATCAGTATTATGCTCAAAACAGACCTGTCAAAGGCGGATATTTTGCTGGGTATTACAACGGCAAACAAAATATTGTCGGCAGAAGATTGTTTGTAGAAGTTTAAACTTTGATGAGTGTAAAATTTTCAAAATAATATGTGGTATTATGTTTTCATAATATCACTTTTTTGTAACTGCATCTATAAAAAATCTGGATGGCAATTATATAGATACCTTAATTAAATTTAGAGTACTAACCCCAAAAATATAATGCATGAATGAGTGCTTTATAATTACCCTGCTATTTCAGACAGGTGCAATGAAATAGCGTAAATTTATAATGTTACCTAATGTAAAGAATTATTAATGAGTATATACAAATTATAGCAATTTTCGATAAAAAAAATACTTTATATACATGTAAACACGAGGATGCTTAAAATAGAGGACTTAAAAACCGAACTTTAAGCACACACTTCACACTTCACTATTACGAGGAATGAGACAAAAGTTTACATTCCAAAGGGTCTAATTATTAGACCCTTTTTTTTATGCGTAAGCCGATGTGTAGCAACGGGTTGCCCTGCGATGAGCAGGGCAAGCAGGTTGCGAAACATGATACCACCGCCGTTGTGAACGGAACGCAAGTGAAGTGAACGGAGCAATCTAAGATTGCACAGGCGGGAAAATGCGTAAGCCGATGTGTAGCAACGGGTTGCCCTGCGATGAGCAGGGCAAGCAGGTTGCGAAACATGATACCACCGCCGTTGTGAGCGGAACGCAAGTGAAGTGAACGGAGCAATCTAAGATTGCACAGGCGGGAAAATGCGTAAGCCGATGTGTAGCAACGGGTTGCCCTGCGATGAGCAGGGCAAGCATCCTGATAAAATAAAAATGAGAATATTAGAATATTCTCATTTTTATCTTTGTATTATCTTGTAATTATTTTAATCAACATGCGGAACATCAACTTTGTGTTCTATAACCGCAGATTTTTGGTTTGCTTCCAACCTGCCAGCAACTATGTGTGATGCAAGAACAACTGCGCCTGCTGCTGCAGCAAGAATTTTGCCTGATTTACCTGCTATTTTCAGAGGATTTTTGATTATATCTGAAACAGTTTTTTCATTCTTAATTACTGCAACTGCTCCTTTGGCTAATGTTGCGGTTGCAAGTACTGCCGCCCCTGTCAAAGCGCCCTGCCATAGACCTTTTGCAGTTGCTACCCCCATTGTTGCTGATACCGTAAAGAATTTCCAAACATCGGCAACGGCTTCTTTACCTTTCATCCAAATTGATGTTTTTGGAGCATTCGGGTCTAATTTCTTTTTATATTTTGCAAAAGTTTTTGCACTTTCTCTGTTAGGTTCGATTATTGTAACTGCCTTGTCGCGCAAACCAGTTTCCAAAACTGTTCCGTCATTTTTAATCATATATTCAAGTCCGTCTTTGACTCTTTTTTGACGAACAACTATGATATCATTTTCGGGTAAATATTCTTTTTTCCATTTGCGGCTTTTTAATCTTTCGGCAAAAATATTTGCTTTTTCATTCAACTCTGCATCATTGATTTCTTTGTCAAACTTATCTGTTTTTGGTTCTGATATAGTTTGAATAGGAGCGGGTTGAGGTTGCTTTTCTACCGCTTCTTCCTGTGCAATGTTTCTCATTGCTTCTGCAATTAAGTTTGATTCTGACTTAAAATTTACATTCGGATTAAATGTTACATTCATACACACACTCCTTGATGCTTCTTTTAAAACATATAAACCTAAATTTTTGCCCTTTTGTTAAGATTTCTTTACATTCCAAACAAAGATAATTGAGGAACTCCGTCCTCATTATGTACCATTTTCTTTCCTGATGCAAGGTTTTTTGAAAAATCTTTTTGCATTTTTGTCATAAGTTCTTGAGAACGGTTAATAACTTCGTTTGGCAATCCTGCCATTTTTGCGACCTGAATCCCGTAACTTCTGCTTGCACCGCCTGATACAACTTTTCTCAAAAATTCAATTTCACCGTTGTTTTCGGATATTGTTATTCTGTAATTTTTAATTTGCGGGTATTTTTTAGTCATTACATTCAATTCGTGATAGTGAGTTGCAAAAATACATCTTGCCTTGATTTTTGTTGCGATAAATTCTGCAACGGACCAAGCGATTGCCACACCGTCATAGGTGCTTGTTCCTCGACCGATTTCGTCTAAAAGTATAAAACTTTTTTCTGTTGCGGAGTTTAGAATAAATGATGTTTCAATCATTTCGACCATAAATGTCGATTGTCCGAGTGTCAAATCATCACTTGCGCCGACCCTTGTGAATACTTTATCTACAACACCGATTTTTGCACTGTCGGCAGGAACCCATGAACCGATTTGAGCCAAGATTGCAATAAGTGCATTTTGGCGCATATATGTTGATTTCCCTGCCATGTTAGGACCTGTTAAAATCATAAATTGGGTATCATCACCTGTTGTAACATTTGATTTAATTTCCAAATCATTTGCGACATACTCCCCTAACGGCAAAATGTTTTCTAATACCGCATGTCTGCCGTTTTTGACGAGAAAATCGTTTGATTCATCAATAACCGGACAACAATAATTATTTTCAACGGCAACTGTTGAAAGTGATGTCAAAACATCTGCAGTAGCAATAGCGTCTGCTATTTCACGAATTTTTGAAACATATTCTTTTGAATATTCTCTGAAATCGGTAAACAATTTATATTCAAGTTCAGTTGATTTGAATTTTGCACTCAAAACATCATCTTCGTGTTTTTTGAGTTCTTCCGTTATAAATCTTTCTGCATTTACAAGGGTTTGTTTTCGGATGTAATCGTCAGGAATCATATTAAGATTTGAATTTGTAACTTCAATAAAGTACCCAAAAACTTTATTGTAACCGATTTTAAGGTTTTTAATTCCTGTTCTGTCCTTTTCTTTTTCTTCAAAACTTTTTAGCCATTCTTCTCCGCCTGTTAATAAATCTCTGAAATAATCAAGTTCTCCGCTTACCTGCGGTTTGATTATTCCACCTTCTTTTAAGAGTATCGGAGGGTTGTCAACGATGGTATTCTCAATCATTTGAACATAATCAGATATTTCATCGGCATAATCTCTGATTTTTGCAAACATATCGTAATCCAAATTTTTTGTTGCGTCCAAAACTTCCGGCAAAATTGAGAGTGAAAGTTTCAGGCTTATAAAATCTTTCGGACTTGCAGAAGCGTTACTCATTCTTGTTGCGAGTCTTTGAATATCATAAATTTTATCAAGCAATTCAGATAAATTCAATCTTATATCACTTTTTTTGACAAGTTCGGAAACTGAATTTTGTCTTGTCATGATGTCATCTACATTTTTTAACGGCTGACAAATCCAATTTTTCAAAAGCCTTGCGCCCATATTTGTTTTGGTTTTGTCTATTGCCCATAAAAGTGAACCGTATTTGTTTTTCTCTCTTAATGTTTCCACAAGTTCAAGATTTTTTCTCGTCGAAGCATCAAGAATCATATATTCAGACAATTCATAAGATTCAATACGATCAAATTTTGGCATATTATCTTTTGAAGTTTCCCAGATATATGCAAGCAAAGCCCCTGCTGCCTGAAATCCGAGTTTATATTTTGAATACCCAAAACTTTCCAAACTTGTTGTTTTAAACACGGTTTTCAGATTATTTGACGCAAAATTTTCCTCAAAAACAGACGGCGGAATTTTTGAACAATTGTATTTTTTAGTAATTTCATCGGGGAGATTTACTACTTCATCTGCTACTATCTGAAAAGGTTTTATGTCTTGTTTTAAACTTGGCGCGACAACTTCAGACGGATTTAGTCTTGCAAGTTCAGCCATAATCAGATTTAATGGTGCCTGAGTAGTTTTAAATTCTCCTGTAGAAATATCGGTATATGAAAACCCGAACAAATCTTTTTTATCGTCTTTATAAATTGCGCAGATGTAATTGTTTGAATTTTGTTTCAACAGGTTGCTTTCTGTTAGTGTTCCGGGGGTTAAAACTCTTGTAACACCTCGTTTTACAACCTGACCTGCTTTTACAAATTTTGGGTCTTCAAGTTGGTCACAAATTACGACTTTATAGTTTTTTTGCACAAGTTTTTGCAAGTACGCATCTGCGGCTTTGACAGGGATTCCTGCTAAAGGTACTCTGCCGAGTTTTGCTCCGGAATCTCTTCCTGTCAGGGTAAGTTCAAGTTCTTTTGCCATAATAACGGCATCTTCAAAAAAGGTTTCAAAAAAATCACCCATTCTATACCAAAGTAGTATTCCAGGATGCTCTTTTTTAATCTGCAAATACTGCTGCATAGCAGGGGTAGTGTCCTCAATGTTCACATCCCAACTATTAACATGATTGATTTCCCCTTTGCTCATAATATAATATTGATATAAAAATAAGAGGATTTCAACATGGGTTGTCTTAAAAATGTTACAAGGTCAATATTTCTAACTGTTGTTGCCGTAGGGTTTATAGCTTTTGGGGGGCAAAAATGGATAAATGACGGAATAAACAATTTTTTACACCCAACCCATGATGTAATTTTGGAAAGAGCGAAAAAAGTCGGAGATTTTTCAAAAATAGACAAAGAATTTGAGATAGAAAAAGCCGCCGGAATAATGGGCTATAACGCTGTTGTTGCGGAACACAAAGCCTCAGGTCAAAAGATGGTTGTTGTTGATACAGCAAAGAAAAAAATTCTTACTCCGCAGGATATTAAAGCAAATGATGTTGAAGACAGACTAAAAAAGGCTATTTCTAAAGTAAAATACCAATCTGCAGCGATTGAAGAATTTCGAGTAACAGAAAAAGGTACTATGACTACTTACGGGCAGAAAGTTCCTTATGCAAAATTCAGAGCAAAAATCAAGAAACTTCCAATCGGCGAAATATCAGGCATAGTTTCAGTTGTAGAAGACGAAAAAGGAAATGATAAAATTCTTGTGTCAATAAATCAGGGCGAAAAATATTCGCAGTTGATTTCGAATGAGTTTTTTAAAGTTATAAAGTAGTAAATTTATCTTGAAAGCGCATTTTGTTCATAGTAAAGTGAATTTACTATGCAATTTATGGACAAAGTAAAAATAAGAATAGTTTCGGGCAAAGGCGGTAATGGAATTGTTGCCTGGCGCAGAGAAAAATATGTTGATAAAGGCGGTCCAGCAGGCGGAGATGGCGGAAACGGCGGAAGCGTTTATCTTATTGCGGATGAAAACATGTCAACTTTGATGGATTTTACTTACAAAACGGTTTTTAAAGCCGAAGCAGGAGAAAATGGCTTCAAAAAAAGTATGCACGGTAAAAGTGCAAAAGATTTGTTCATAAAAGTTCCAGTCGGAACGGTTGTAAAAGATTTAAAAACAGAAAATATAATTGCCGATTTAGATGAGCATGAAAAGAAAGTTCTTGTGGCAAAAGGCGGTCGGGGAGGCAGAGGTAATATTCATTTTTGCACCCCTCAAAATCGTGCTCCGCAGTATTGCGAACCCGGTGAACCTGGGATTGAAAGAAATTTGCAGTTAGAATTAAAACTAATCGCCGATGTCGGACTTTTAGGTATGCCAAATGCCGGTAAATCAACCTTTATCAGCAGAGTATCATCTGCTAAACCAAAAATTGCTGATTATCCGTTTACAACGATAATACCAAATCTTGGAGTTGTTAAAAAACACGATAATGATGCCTATGTTATCGCAGATATTCCCGGACTAATTGAAGGGGCATCTGACGGGGTTGGATTGGGGCACGACTTTTTGCGTCATGTCGAAAGATGCCGTTTCTTATTGCATATTGTTGATGGCACGGAAGAAAATCCGCTTGAAAATTACAAAATAATTAATAACGAACTGAAAAAATATTCTCAAAGACTTGCGGATTTATTCCAAATAGTTGCAATAAACAAAATTGATGCGATTGAGCCTGACAGATTAAGCGAACTCAAAAACGAGTTTAAAAATGAGGGAATTGATAATATTTATACGATTTCTGCAGTAACGGGTGAAAATTTAGACGAACTGAAAAATGAACTTGAACACAGGGTTGATACGATTCCAAAACCTGTATTCGATTATATTGTGGAAGAAGATTTGGAAGCCACAAATAATGATGACAGTTATTGGGAGGTTTATCAGGCTGATAAAAATACTTATATAGTTGATGGCGGAAAGATTATAAGAATTTCGCAGGTTATAAATACGAGAAATACAGAACAGGTAATCAGACTTCAGAATACAATGCGCGCAATGGGAATTATTGACGAACTCAAGCGTATAGGTATTCAAAACGGCGACACTGTAGTTGTTGGTAAAATTGAACTTGAATATTGGGATGATGAGATGTATAAGCAGGAATTTTAATTCCTTTTATGCATAGCAGTTATTTACATAAAAAATATTATCGGTAGTTTTTGTTTCATCAAAACTACCCTGCCCCATTTCTTTGACCGCAAAGAAACGGGGCACAAAGAAACTCCCCGACCTGCACTCCGTTCGCTAATCATTTGTACGCCCTCGCATGGTTCCTCCCCAAAGGGGGAGGTTAGGTGGGGTAAAATCTGCTCGGGCTATGCTCCACATACAGGCGGGATAACTCACTATCGTTCAAACAAATCCCGCCTTGTTGTTGTGTCGCAAACAATGATTGCTCACTTCGTAAAGGTCGTATAATAACCCTCACCCGTTTTTCAAATGCTCATACTTCGCATTGAAAAACTACCCTCTCCCAAGGGGAGAGGGGTTTGGTGAGGGGTTAAATGCGCACCGTAGTTTTAGGTGCGCTAAGAGATTTTTGCCGATAGGCAAAAACACATATTACTGCGTTAGCAGTCTTATGCCGCCAAAGGCGGTATTATACCGTAGCGTGTTTTTCTTTTCGGTTCACTTTTCTTTTTGCGTCGCAATCAAAAAGAAAAGTGAACATATTAAGAATATCTTAGCGAGATATTCATATAATATTTTTTATGTAAATAATTGCCTGACATGAACTGCAATGACATGCTTCTGCAAAATCGTATATAATCACCAAAAAATAAATTATCAGGTTATTTTTTATTATACTTTTCATACAAATCGGGGCGGCGGAGTTTTGTGCGTTCAATTTGCTGCTCAAGCCTGTATTTGGCAATTTCTTTATGATTACCGTTTAGTAGAACTTCCGGAACGCATAACCCTCTGTATTCTCTCGGTTTTGTATATTGCGGATATTCTAAAAGCCCGTCCGAAAAACTGTCTTCATGCGCCGATTCTATTTTGCCCAATGTCCCCTCAATTTTTCTGCTAACCGCATCAATTAAACAAAGCGCAGGCAACTCTCCCCCTGTTAAAACAAAATCACCGATAGAAATTTCTTTCGGTTTTATAATCTCTCTGATTCTCTCGTCAAATCCCTCATAATGTCCGCAAAGCATAATTATTTGGTCATAATTTGCCAAATCACAAACAAGTTTTTCACATAACGGCTCGCCCTGCGGAGATAGCATTACACTTATCGAATTTTCAAGTTTATCTATACTTTCATAGGCATCCACATAAGGCTGAGGCGCTAAAACCATTCCCGCTCCGCCGCCATAAGGAGTATCGTCAACTTTTTTGTGCTTATCAAGTGTAAAATCACGAGGGTTAATTGCGCTGACTTCAAACACTCCGCCATCCTGTGCGCGTTTCATAATACTGACATTACAATAATGCTCAATGACTTCAGGAAATAATGTTAAAACATCAAATCTCATTCCAAAAGTCCCTCAATATTATTTATCATTATCTTTTTATTTTTAATATCCACATCAGGAACGATAGCCTTTACAAACGGCACAAGACAAATATGTTTGGTATTTGTTTTGACCGATAACAAATCAGTCGCACCATTATTTGAAACCCCGATTACAAACCCCAAATTTTTGCCTGATTCTTTGTCATAAATGCCCATTCCGACAAGTTCATCTATCAAAAATTCATCTTCGTCAAGATTTTCTCTTATTGTTTCTTCGTCAGTAAATAAAAGCATACCTTTGTACGGCAAAAGGTCATTTATTGAATCAATACCTTTAAATTTTACAAGCAAAAAGTTTTTATTTGTACGACAGGATTCTATTTCTAACTTTTTGTATTCGTTATTATTTTTTATATAAACACAGTCTAAAGACATAAAAAACTCTTGTCGGTTTTTAGAAAACCCGACTTTTGCTTCGCCTTTTATTCCGTGAAAATTCAAAATCTTGCCGACAGAAATGTACTTATCCATAATTATTCTTCGGAGTCTGACTTTTTAGGTCTTCCTCTTTTCTTTTTTGGTTCTTCGTCAGCAGTTGATTCTTCCTGCGCTTTTTGGTTTTTAAATTCTTCAGGGACATCAGGTCTGTCCTGATTCCAGCGTTCCATACCCATTTGGGCACGAACAAGACCTATACCGACATGAACTCTCCATTCATCCATTTTTAATTGCGCTGCAATTATTTTGTGGCAACCGATTGGAGGTATCGGCAATAATGGTTCATATAACATTTTTATTGCATTTAACTGGTCAGGAGTAATCGCAAGTTTGCGTTTCGGATACGGAAGTTTCGGAAGCATCATTTTTTGTCTGATTAAATTGATTCCGAAAAATACTTTTCTCGGTTCCAAACCGATTTTTTCACCGATTACTTCGTGCGCATCAGGGTTTGGCAGCGGAAGCATTAATTTATACAAAAGTTCAATTTGTTCTAATTGCTCCTTGCTGACTAATAATGGTTTAGGTGCCTTATTCCTGTTATTTTGCGGACGCCTGTTGTTGAATCTGTTATTTTGAGGGCGTCTGTTATTATTAAATCCGCCCTGCTGAGGTCTGTTATTATTGTATCTGTTATTGTTATACCCACCCTGACGGTTATTGTTATAAGGTCTTTGACCGCCCTGGCGATTATCTCTGCTGTAACCGCCCTGATTGTAACCACCCTGACGATTGTTGTTATAACCGCCCTGACGATTATTGTTGTAATTATTCTGGCGAGGTCTGTAATTTCCCTGATTATATCCGCCCTGATTGTTATATTGGCGGGGAGGTCTTCTGTCCTCATCACCTCCGCCGGCTGAATAACTGCTATAAAATTGCGGAGCCGTTTCACCCTCATTTTGAGGCTGTGAATAACCCTGCTCTGCCGGTTTTTCACCCTCAGGTGAATCAATCATCATATTTTTGTCGGGGTATAAACAGTCGGGGCAAACAACCCTTTTAGGATTCTTCGTTTCAAACTCACGACCGCACTTAATGCACTTGTTTACATACATAATAAAAGCCTCTTAATTAGTAAAAATAAAAATCACAACAAAATAAAATCTAAATAAAATTCCTCACAGTATAAATCAATTCAAAAATAAAATTCAACTCTGTATTATAATTGTAACATGTATTTTACAAAATGTAAAGTCCTCCGTTTAAATTAGATTAATTTCTGAAAAATCATTTGTTTATTCCCTTTACAAAGGGGAAGCAATCATATATTATTTTTACAGAAAAGGAGAACTATATGAAAAAGATTGTAATGGGTTTGTTGGTCGTATGTACTATGTTATTTATGACAAATGTTTCAATGGCTTGTGATTGCGGCTGCAACAAGGCTACAATATCCGAAAGTGTTGAGTGCAGCAAAGATTGCGATTGCGGTTGTCAAAACGGCGAAGAATGTAAATGCAATAAATCCTGCGACAAAGAAAAATGCGAAAAGAAAAAAGAATGTTGCAAAAAATGTCCTTGCGGATGTCAAAATGGTGAAAAATGCAAATGCAAAAAAGAATGTGATAAATCAAGCAACGCAAAATGCGATAAAGAAAAATCTTTGTTAGATGAAATAAAAGATTCAACTGCGGCAGAAGAAATTTCACAATCCCCAAAATCAAAATGCTGCAAGAAATTTAAAAAATGCGGTAAAAAATTAAAATGCGCGAAAAAATGCAAAAAATTGAAACAAAAATGTAAAAAAGGATGCCCGTTAGAAGACATTGTTGAAACGGAAGAAAAATAAAATATAAAACAAAAAGTGCCAAGTTTTTAATCTTGGCACTTTTTTTACAAAATTTTATACAACAGTTCTAATATTTTGTCCCAGAACATCTGACGCCAATCCAAAGTGTTGTGCCACTTTAAGATTTACTTCTCCTTGTTGAGAAACAACAGATTTTATCTCTCCTTTAGTTGTTTTGAGCAGTATTGTTTTTGGAAGGATACTATTTTCGGATACAAAATCTTTAGCAAGAATTTCTTCAATTTGTAATTTGCTTGATGCCCCTGTATAAACAGGTGTGCCGTCAGGTCCTTCTTTTGGCAAAAATATTTGTGATTGCGGATGCTCTTTGTTAATTTTCATAATGAGTTTTTCGGGAGTCATACTTCTCAAAATCCACTTTGCGGCAAGAATTAAAGGAAATCGACCGTTTTTATCCGAACTTGCAATCATTTGTCCTTTTACTGTGTTATCATCAACTCTGCTGTATTGATAAACCCTTTTTACACCTTGATTATCAAGAACATCCATTATTTTCCCGTCATTTGTATAAAGTTCTCTTTTCGTGCCGTTTTCAGTCAAAAATAACTGTATGGATTCGCCACGCTCGTTTGTACGACTTGCAATAACACTCCCGTCCCCGCATAATGAACGAACTCTTTCCCATCTGGAATACAATTTACCGTTAAAAAAATTGGGTAATGCATCAACTTTAATCATGTTTTAATCCTTCCCTGACGGATATATCATAGCATATACAACAGGAAGTGCCAAATTTCTTGTTAAGTAAATTTAAAAAAATTATTAACACATTTGTCAAAAGACCTGAAACATGTAAAATACTTTATATAGGGATAAAATTAAGGAGGGAATATGAATAAATTATTGAAAATGGTTTTGTCGGTTGCAGTATTTTGTTTTACAATAATGCCCGCAATTGCGTATCCTGATGTGGATGAGAATTATTGGGCATATCCGCAAATCAATATGCTGACAGAAAAAGGGGTTATTATAGGTTATCCTGACGGAACATTTAAGCCTGATGCTAATGTAACAAGAGCGGAATTTGCGGCTATGGCAATTCGTGCTTTAGGTCAGGAACATACAAAAGTTGTTCAGCCTGTTCATTTTACAGATATTGATGAAGAACACTGGGCTTATTCTGATATTCAGAAAGCATTGTATTTTGACTTAATTTCGTGCGATAAAAACGGTGAACTTTTCAGACCTGATGATTCCGTATCGAGAGCAGAATCTTTAACTGTGGCAGTAAACGCTTTGACAACAGAAACAATCACATCTGCTAAGGCAAAAGAAGTTTTGGGAAAGAAATATATTGATTCGCATACTATCCCTGAGTGGTTTGTTATTCCTGCAGGGAAAGCGGAAATCTTAGGTATGGTTGTTATTATGCCATCAGCCAAAGATGCTGAACTTGCGGCAGAAAGACCTGCAACAAGAGCGGAAGTTGCTGCAATTTTATTTAATATGATGGAACAGGCAAAACTTAATCCGAACGCTAAACTTGCAGAAGCAATGAGAAAGAAAACGGGTGAGGGCTTTGTTATTGAGGAGGCTACTGTTCAGGGAAGTATCGGCACTATACCTGAAGGTACATTTGTTCCTATCAAAATGAACAGTTATTTGAGTTCTCAAACTACCGAGGGCGGAGTTGTTTATACTGCAAGAATTCCGCAGAATTATGTAACAAGAGAGCACTATATTCTTTTAAGAGAGAATGATAAATTGCAGGGACAGGTATTACAAGTTCAACCGGGGAAATACTTTGTAAGAAACGGTATTTTGGTATTGAAAAATAACATTGTAACAACTGAAAACGATCAAATAGCACCGCTTGTAGGAGTTGCTGAAATTAAAAAAGACAGAAACTGGTGGATGAAGTTTGTAAGATGGGCATTCAAAGGAGAACAACAGGAAGTTATGACAAACGGTGATGCTTACATGAAACTTTTAAAACCTGTTAAAGTTGATTTGACAAACGGTTGGATTTATACCGAATAAAATAATATTATCAAATCAGAAAAACGGGAATGTTTCAAAATTCCCGTTTTTTTTATTAAAAATCAAGTAAAATTTTAGAAGAAGATTTTAATAAATCAAAAGACCATTTTGCAATAATAAAACCGCCGACAACTCCAATTGCAGGATCTAACAGAGTTAATCCAAAATATTTGCCCAAAAGCAATGCCCCGATTGCAAGAACTGATGTCATTGCATCCGCTAATATATGCAAATATGCCGCTTTGTAGTTCAAATTTTCTTCGTGTTCTTCATGTTGATGTTCACTGTGTCCACAATGACAGTGTGCGTGTTTGTGATTATGCAAAGGATTTTCACCACCCATAATAAACACGCATAACAAATTTACGATTAAACCTAAAATTGCAACCAAAATCGCATCACTAAACTCTATTGATAAGGGATTAAAGAATCTCTCAACAGATTCCCAAATGATACCAAGTGAAGTAAAACCCAATAGAATAGCACTTGTATAACCGCCCAAAGCATTGAGTTTTGTAGTTTTATCTTCGTATTTTGCCGCAATTAAACAGACAATAAAAGTTATAGTAAATGCAAGAACATGTGTTCCCATATGAAAACCGTCAGCCGTCAATGCCATTGAATTACTTGCAATACCGTAATAGATTTCTGCCACCATCATAAGCGCGGTTACAATTATTACGGCAAATGTACGCTTTCTTAAAATTTTGTTATCCATTTTTTCGTTTCCTTTGCCTCAATGTTAACCCCTGACAACTTTTTAGTCAAGTAAGATAAATAATAATTGAAAAATATCGTAAATATTTCAGGTAATTATATACGATTTTGCAGAAGCATGTCATTGCAGTACATGTCAGACAATTATTTACATAAAAAATATTATGCGAATATCTCGCTAAGCTATTCTTAATATGTTCATTTCTTTCTCTTTTATTGCGAGTAAAAGAGAAAGAAACAGAACCAAAGAAAGAGAAAAACGCAAAGGTACAATACCGCCTACGGCGGCATAAGACTGCTAACGCAG
>Ga0256407_10003299_pt1 | contig 28947 bp, 23 predicted proteins | sample RumenRJG_04DNA_FD_193489 | JGI IMG/M metagenome (GOLD analysis project Ga0256407, IMG submission 193489) | Bovine rumen microbial communities from Lethbridge, Alberta, Canada - RJG_04 | ecosystem: Host-associated > Mammals > Digestive system > Stomach > Rumen | place: Canada: Alberta...
GAGAATCTTGCGCAGGTCTTCCAGGCAATGCTTGTGACCACGCGGGGTGTTGTAATGGCGTGAGAAAGCATAGCCAGCCCAGAGAATCACCATCTCGGGACGGTCGGCCAACTCGTCGGTCTCATTGCTGGAGTTGTACATCGTATGGAACGTGGTGTCGGCGGTCATGGCCCATGTCTCGTACTCGCGTGGGTAGTCAGCCTTGAACTTCTCGTTTTGCGCAACTATGGAGTCGGTGAACTCTGTGCGCTTGTTGTTGAAGACGCTGGCCACCTCGGCTCTGCGCTCCATGAGCGAGGAAACGAGCAGTCCCAACAAGAACACGGCAACCATGGCGCCTCCGAAAAGCGCCCACCCTTGCCATTTTTTCAATTGTTTTGCCATAATATATATGTTTTTTTGTGTTGTGCGAATTGTTTCCTATTGCCCTATTTCATGAGTTGCTGGAGCCATTCAGGCACCGGACTGGGAGGTAGGGGCACCTGGCTTTCAGCGTTGGGAGTAGACGAGAGGGAGTTCATGCCCCCATGTGGCACGTTGCGATGGCAGTCCCAACAAGCCTTTCCCTCATCTTTTTTGGCTAGCATGTAGTCGATGCGGCCTGTCTTCACAAACTCCTGATTGAGTTGGGTGTGGCAACGGATGCAGTTGTCCATGATCACCTCGGCGCTGGCATCCTCGGCCATGATGGCCTGGTGCTCGCCGTGGGTGACGAAATAAGCCACATGCTTCATGCCATCCATTGCCTTGAACCCATATTTCATGGCAAGGTTCTGGTGGGGCACATGGCAGTCGTTACAGGTGGCGCCATTCGACTTGTCGTCGATGCGTCCATGGCTGGAACGGCTCCATGTGGCATAATAAGGCGTCATGATATGGCAGTTGACGCATGCTGCGGGGTCGTCGCCCAAATAGGTGTGTGCACGGAGCAGGTAGAGGAACAATCCTCCAAGTCCGAGGAACGCACCACCCAAGAGGAGCAATCCCACTTTTTGTCGGTAAGACAACCTATCGGTGAATCGGCGTATGAATTTCAACATAGGATAAGATAAAGTGCCCAAAAGTAGAAATCTTTCCTCATTAATAAGGATAACAAATGTTACCCCGCACACATAAAAATTGTTAAACCTGGTATTTTTATGCTATTCCTGTCTACATTTGTGCTACCGGAAAGATTTTTCTCCCCTCTCATACTCTCTGAACGGAGAAAAGCGTAGTGCCTGAAACAAAATCAACAATATCAATATTATGGATATCGACACACTGAACGGACTGAAAGCTTGCCCACTTTTCAAGGGCCTTTCCGACAACGAAATCATCGACCTGATGCACCGCGTGCAATACCGGGTGCAGGTGATAGAGCGTGGTGACCTTTTGGCGCTGGCCGGCGACCCCTGTCGTCATGCCAACATTGTGGTGAGTGGCGAGATGTCGGCCAAACTCATCAGTCCCTCTGGACGTATAGTTCGCATGGACCTACACCATTCGGGACAACTATTGGCTCCCGCCTTTCTTTTCGCCAAAGATGGGCATTATCCTGTAACGATAGAGGCAGAACAGACCTCCAGGGTGCTGCGGATAGCCTCGGCCGACGTTCATGTACTGCTCGAAGCCGAGCCTCGCATCGCGATGAATCTAGTGGGCATCCTGTCAAACAACATCTCCTTCCTCACGAAGAAGGTGGGAATGCTCTCGATGACCGTACGTGAGAAAGTGGGCACCTACATCAACAACGAAATGAAACGACAAGGCACCAGCAACATCGTGGTAACCTTGTCGAGGCAGCAACTGGCCGATGAACTGGGCATCCAAAAATACTCACTCCTGCGCTGCCTGCATGAGTTGCAGGAGAAAGGCGTCATCCGCATCAACGGCAAGCATATTGATGTTGACGCCCCCAGCCTGCTATAGGTTTATTCCACTTAACGGCTGACGCTCCGCATGAAGTCGGCCTCGACGATGCGCAGGTCGAGTTTTCCCTTCTGGCTCTTCACGCGGTCGAGTTCTCCGGCATTGCCGCCTGCCAGTTCCTTAGTATCGCCAAAGAGGTTGGAGTCTTGTACGGGCGCCACCATCTTGATGGTGTATTTCGCTGCCGCCACGGGCTTGTCGATAAGCAGGTGCACATAGCCCAGCGAGGCCGGGGTGATGCCCTCCCAAATCTTTTTCTGTCCTTTGGAGGTATGAGCAAATACGGCCAATGGATAACATTTGTTGCGCCATCCCGTGAGCTTGAGCGTGATCTCGTCGATGGGGGCCTGTTCGGCCAGGGTATAGGTGATGCTCGCATTTCCCGGTTCTCCATCGCTCTTCCATTCGGTAAGCTCATTGTCATCGTACGAGAAGGAAGGCTTATTGCCATCATTGGTTGCGGTAGGTGTCTCGGCCTTCACGATGGTGATGGTGGTCTTGCTGTCGGTATAAGAGGGAGTGGGTGGTGTCTCGCCCCGTGTCAGTCGGCATGGCAGAGTCTGTGCCGGCAGGTAATGGCGGGCATCAAGCGTATGGGTGGGGATAGTGACCTTCTCCACCCGTCCGAGACCCTCGATGTGGGCATAGACGTTGATGTCGCCGGCATTCACCGTGCTCTGCACGAGCACCCGAGCCACACCACACTCCACGGGCAATGAGCGTGCGCCCACATAATTGTCGGAGATGTTCTCGGTGGCAGCGGCATCAAGCAGCGACTTGTCGCGGTTCTCGTCGGGCCGCTGATACTGGGTGTTGTCGCGCGTGGCGAGTCCCCCAATCCATTTCCCCTCACCCGTCAGGGTGAAATGCACCATGCTGTTGTCGAGCGGACAGCGGCGCCCATCCTTGTCCACCACCTCTACCTGCACCATTGCCATATCGGCACCGTCGGCTTTCATCCCCTCGGGATTGCTGATGACGGTGAGCTGCAGGTGATGGGGCTTCCCGGCCGTAGTGACCGCATAGCGGCTGCCATTGTTGGCCATCGCCTCCAGAGTGCCGGGCTCGAAGGTCACGTTCTCGAAGGTATGCAGGTAGCGCATGCTCTGCTTGCCCTTGCCCAGCGAACGGCCATTGAGTAGCAGTTCCACCTCGTCGGCATTCGACACCACCAGCACATCCTTCACCGTTCCCTCGGCATAGTTCCAATGTCCGATGATATAGGTGCGTGGCTGTTCGTCGTCCACCCATCCCGTCCACATCACCTGATGGGTGTAGAACGCATCTTTGGGGATACGCATGGGATCGACAACACCGCTCATACGGTAGTTGGACTCGCCACGGTGGTGGGTGTTGGTGTCGCTGAACACGATTTTCACGCCACCGCTGCTCACACGCCGTCCGGTGCCTGGCCGCTCGAGCCAGTACTCATACCACCGGCGCACCATCTCGACGGCAAAGCGGTCCATGTTGTGGTTGTAGTCGGTGGCCGGTTTACCCCGGTAGAGCGGTCCGTCACCCTCCTTGTGGAAGGGATAGCTCTGCTCGTCCCAGTACTTGCGCAGACCCTCGTCGCGGCAGTATTCCATGGCCCACATGGGGTGCTTGCCCGACTTGTTGATATAGAGCATCTCGCCGCCATACTCCGCCTCGTCGATGTCGAGCATCTCGCGCGAGCCGATGGCCCTGCCACCGCAGGGGTCGTAAGTGTCGCGGATGGCCTTGAGCTCGAGCATGTGCTCACGGCTGATACTCTCGTTGCCACCCTCGTAGAAGAGGATACTGGGGTTGTTGCGGTTGTAGATGATGGCGTCGCGCATGAGTTGGGTGCGCTGGGTCCACCGTGGTCCCTCCACGTCTTTCTCGGCATCGCCGGCAGGCATGGCCTGTGGCAGTCCCACGCGGTCGCACGACTCCACATCCTGTTTCCAAGGCGTGACGTGCATCCATCTCACCATATTGGCTCCTGACTCCACCATCAGGCCATTGGAGTAGTCGCTCAGCCATGCGGGCACGCTCAGTCCGGTTCCCGGCCATTCGTTCGACGTGCGCTGGGCGTAGCCATGCACCATCATCACGCGGTCGTTAAGCCAGATCTTGCCCTCGCCGAAATGGGTCTTGCGGAATCCCGTGCGTGTGACCACCTCGTCGGACTGGGCGCCGAGCGACATCGGAGCCTTGTCGGCCTCACCCTCGGCCAGGTATGTCTTCACGGTATAGAGATAGCCATACCCCCACGACCAGAAATGCAGGCCGTTGTGCTTTCGCTGTATGCTGACGGTGCGCGTCTCACCGGGCTGCAGTGTGACAGGTTCGCCGGGGATGATGCATGACACCATATTGTCGGCGTTGATAACCTTGGCGAAGAGGCGGAAAGTGCGTGGCTTGCTGTCCTCGTTGCGCACCTGCGACTCCACATGGATTACGGCTTCACGGCCCGTGATGTTGAAATCGGTGGCGTAAACATAAGTTCCTGTAGTGCCGAGGTTGCTAAAGAGCGGCAAAGTCTGGTAGAGTTTGCCTGTGAGGTGCAGGTAGACGTTCTTGGGCAGACCACCGTAGTTGGCATTGAAGTTGCGGTCGTTCCATTGGTATCGGCTGTCGAGCACGCGGTCGCGGTAGGTCCAGCTGTTGTCGCAGCGCACCGCGATGACGTTGTCGCCCTCTTTGACATAAGGAGTGAGGTCGAAGCCAAAGGCCATCACGCCGTTGTCGGAGAAACCCACCTTCTGGCCGTTGAGCCATACATCGGCCCCCTGCCGTGCCCCTTCGAACTCGATGAACACTTTGCCCTGCACCTCTTCTTGCGAGAGAGAGAAGTGCTTGCGATACCACACGATGGTATCGGTGAGATGGATGATATCCTTGCGGAAAGCCTCATCGCCATTGAAGGCATGGGGTAGTGTGACCCGCTGCCAGGCATGGTCGTCGAAAGCGGGGTCCTCGGCTTGCTGGAAGTCGCCGACCTGCAGCAGCCATTGGGCATTGAAGTTGATTTTCTGTCGTTGGGCAGCATGGCCAGCGAGTGACGCCATGGCCAGCAATAGGATTGCAAGTAGTTTGTTCATCGGTAAAAGGTTTGTTTCGAGTGCGAAAATAGTGAAAAAAACGATTTACCAACTACAAAAATTGACAAAAAAGCCCCCTACTCTGTTATTTCTATTACTCAGTCATTTCTATTTCCGTTCCATCCTCCGACTCCTCGACCATGGAGAAATTGTAGTAGATATAGCCCAGGATGGCCACGAGGATGGCGAAGACAACGGCCTTGATCAGGCATCCTGCCACTTTCTTGATGATGAGGAAAGCCACAATGACCGCCACGATGGCAAAAATGACATATGTGATGTCGGTGGAGGTGATATTGAATTCCATTTTTGTATTATTTTTTATTGGGTGATTGCTATTTGAACAAACTCCTGAACGCTGTGGGGATGGGTGTCTCGAACTCCATCCGCTCACGGGTGATGGGGTGGTAGAAACAAAGCAGGAAGGCATGCAAGCACAGGCGGTGGAGCGGATCGTCGCCATTGCCATATTTCACATCGCCACAGACGGGATGCCCCATGTCGGCAGCGTGCACACGGATTTGGTTTTTCCTTCCGGTCTCCAATTTGAACTCCACGAGCGAGTGGGATGTAGTGCGGTTGAGCGTATGGAAATGGGTAATGGCGTATTTGCCCCCATTATCCACCGGTGATGAATAGGTGACGAAGGCCTTGTTGTCCTTGAGCCAGTTGGCGATGGTGCCGCCGTCCTCCTCCATCTCTCCCGACACGACAGCCACATAGCGGCGGTCGTAAACAATCTGGTGCCACTCATGCTCCAAACGCTGCTCGGTCTCCATGTCCTTGGCATACACCATCAGTCCGCTGGTGTCGCGGTCGAGCCGGTGTACCACATGAGCAGTGCAGTGCTGGCGTGTCTTACGGAAATAGTCGTCGAGCACGGCCTTCACATTGAGTGAACTATGGCCGGCGGCCATCGACAGGATGCCCGCAGCCTTCTCCACCACCACCAGGTAACGGTCCTCATAGACCAGCTTCACGAAGCGGTTCTTAAAGGAGTCGTTGCGTTTCGACTTGCTCACGGCCACCTTCATCCCAGGTTTCAGGGGGAAGTCGAACTGTGTGACGTTCTTGCCGTCGACCTTGATGCCACGGCCTTGGAGCGTGGCCTTGATTTTCGTCCTGCTCTGACCAGTAATCGTCTGCAGAAGGTACTCCAGAAGGGGTGCCTCGCGGTCGACTACATAAATTTCGTATTCGGGTGCTTTGTTGTAATTGCTCTTCATCTTGAGTGCAAAGGTACGAATTAGTGAGTGAAATGCCAAAATTATTTTGTACTTTACTTACTAATTCGTACCTTTGCAGGCGGAAAGGGAATTTGGCATTTTTTGATTCCCATTTATCACATATTCGAAACAACAGAACAAGCATGATTACTGTCACCAACCTTGCCATACAGTTTGGCAAGCGAACACTTTACAAAGATGTGAACATCAAGTTCACAGCTGGCAATATCTATGGCGTGATCGGTGCCAACGGTGCCGGCAAGTCGACCCTGCTCAAGGCCATCAGTGGTGAGTTGGAGCCCAACAAGGGCACTGTGGAACTTGCTCCGGGCGAGCGTCTCTCCGTGCTCGACCAGGACCACTTCAAATTCGACGAGTTCACGGTGCTCGACACTGTGATGATGGGCCACCAGCCTCTCTGGGAGAACATGAAGGAGCGCGAGGCCCTCTATATGAAACCCGACTTCAACGACGAGGACGGCAACCGCGTGGCCGAACTCGAGGAACGTTTTGCCGAGATGGACGGCTGGAACGCCGAGAGCGATGCCGCCATGCTGCTCTCCAACCTGGGCATCAAGGAAGCATTGCACCATAAACTCATGAGCGAGCTCTCGGGTAACGAGAAAGTGCGCGTGATGCTCGCCAAGGCCCTTTTCGGCCATCCCGACAACCTGCTGCTCGACGAGCCCACCAACGACCTTGACCTCGACACCGTGCAGTGGTTGGAGGAATATCTGAGCAACGTGGAGCAGACCGTACTCGTGGTGAGCCACGACCGTCACTTCCTCGATGCTGTGAGCACCCAGACCGTGGACATCGACTTCGGCAAGGTGACCGTCTTTGCCGGCAACTACTCGTTCTGGTACCAGAGTTCGCAACTCGCCCTTCGTCAGGCCCAGAACCAGCGTCAGAAGGCCGAGGAGAAGCGCAAGGAACTGGAAGAGTTCATCCGCCGTTTCTCTGCCAACGTGGCCAAGAGCAAGCAGACCACCAGCCGCAAGAAGATGCTTGAGAAGCTCAATGTGGACGAGATTCGTCCCTCGTCGCGCAAATACCCCGGTATCCTCTTCCAAATGGAGCGTGAGCCCGGCAACCAGATACTTGAGGTGGAAGGACTGAAGGCCGTGGATACCGACGGTACCGTGCTCTTCGACAACGTGAGCTTCAACATCGAGAAAGGTCAGAAGACCGTGTTCCTGAGCCATAACCCCAAGGCGATGACCGCCCTTTTCGAGATCATCAACGGCAACCGCCAGGCTGATGGCGGCACCTACAAATGGGGCATCACCATCACCACCGCCTACCTGCCCCTCGACAACACCGAGTTCTTCAAGAGCGACCTCAACCTGGTAGACTGGCTCAGCCAATTTGGCACAGGCAACGAGGTGATGATGAAGGGCTATCTGGGCCGCATGCTCTTCAAGCAAGAGGAAGTGGAAAAGAAGGTGAACGTGCTCAGCGGAGGCGAGAAGATGAGGTGCATGATAGCCAGAATGCAGTTAAAGAACGCCAACTGCCTGATTCTGGACACCCCCACCAACCACCTGGACTTGGAAAGTATCCAGGCGTTCAACAACAACTTGGTGACCTTCAAGGGCAACATTCTCTTCTCCAGCCACGACCATGAGTTCATCCAAACCGTGGCCGACCGCATCATCGAACTCACGCCCAGCGGCACCATCGACAAACTGATGCAATACGACGACTACATCTACGATGATGCCATCAAGGCACAGAAAGAGAAGATGTATGGCGTGCAATAACGCATAATCGCCAAGAAACAGCAAGGCTTGCCATGCCCCAGACGAGTTTGGCAAGCTTTTTGCTGTAATTAGGGCAGAACAAAATAAACCAAAAACATGAGCAAAGACAACGAAAACATCAACGAGGAGATTCAGGAAGAGGTGAAAGACACCCCTGAGACTGAGTTGGAGGTTGAAGAGACCGAGGAGGACACCAAAGCTCCTGAAGAGAAAGCAGATACCGCCGAAGAAGAGAAAGATCCTCTGGAGGTGGCACAGGCCAAGATTGCCGAACTCAACGATGCCCTGCTGCGCAAGATGGCCGAGTTTGAGAACTACCGCAAGCGCACAGTGAAGGAGAAAGCCGAGTTGATACTCAACGGCGGCGAGAAGACCGTGACCAAGATTCTGCCTGTGATTGACGACATGGAGCGCGCTATCGAAAATGGCAAGAAGACCGACGACGTGGAAGCCCTTCGCGAGGGTATGGACCTGATTTACAAGAAGTTCATCAAGACACTCGAAGGTATGGGCGTGAAGCGTATTGAGACCGAAGGTCAGGACTTCGACACCGACTATCACGAGGCCATCGCCATGGTTCCCGGTATGGGCGACGACAAGAAAGGCAAGGTGATAGACTGCGTTCAGACTGGCTACACGATGAACGACAAGGTGATCCGTTTTGCCAAAGTGGCAGTAGGGCAATGACCCCGAGAAATGACCGATTGACAATTCACAAATAATAACAAGACAATAACACAGGCAGTCTGATGGACATCAGGCTCCCGATGTTCGAACAAAGAGATGGCAAACAAGAGAGACTACTACGAGGTGCTGGGCGTAGACAAGAATGCCAGCGAGGATGAGATCAAGAAAGCCTATCGCAAGATAGCCATCAAATACCATCCCGACCGCAACCCCGACAACAAGGAGGCCGAGGAGAAGTTCAAGGAGGCCGCCGAGGCCTACGATGTGCTCCACGACCCCCAGAAACGCCAGCAGTACGACCAGTTTGGCTTTGATGCCCCTGGCGGCTTTGGCGGTTTCAGCGGTGGTGGCTTCTCCATGGACGATATCTTCGACATGTTTGGTGGCATTTTTGGTGGCCGCGGAGGTTTCGGAGGTTTCGGTGGAGGACGGCAGCGCGCGCAGTACCGAGGCAGCGACCTCAGGCTGAAGGTGAAACTCAACCTCCAGGAGATTTCGACCGGAGTGACCAAGAAGTTCCGTGTGAAAAAGGACATCGTATGCTCGCATTGCCACGGCACGGGTGCCGAGGCCGGTACTCAGCCCGAGACCTGTCCCACCTGTCATGGCACAGGATACACGGTGCAGACCAAGCAGACCATCTTTGGTGTGATGCAGACCCAAGGCAGTTGTCCCACCTGTCACGGTGAGGGTCAGGTTATCAAGAACCGCTGCAAGGAATGTGGCGGCGACGGCATCGTGAAAGGTGAGGAGGTGGTTGAGGTGAAGATACCCGCCGGTGTGGCCGACGGCATGGTGCTCACTATGCAGGGCAAAGGCAATGCCGGTCCGCACAACGGCATCCCCGGTGACATCCAGGTATTCATCAGCGAGGAAGACAACGACACCTTCATCCGTCAGGACAACGACCTGATATACAACTTGTTGCTCGACTTCCCCACCGCCGCACTCGGTGGCGAGGTGAAGATACCCACCATCGAGGGCACCAAACTGAAGATCAATCTGGAGCCAGGCATCCAGCCTGGCACCACGAAGCGTCTGCGCGGCAAGGGACTGCCCGCCGTCCAAGGCTATGGCCACGGCAATGGCGACATCATCGTCAACATCAGCGTCTATGTGCCGAAGACCCTCTCGCACAGTGAGAAGGAGATGCTGGAGAAGATGAAAAACAGCGACAACTTCAAGAGCGACAACAGCACCAAGAAGAGCATCTTCCAGAAATTCAAGAATTACTTCAACTAAGCGGCACGCCCTTGCACCGCATAGCGCCGCATGGAGATGAACTACCAAGAGACCGTCGAATACCTCTACAACAGCACCCCAGTCTTCGAGAAGATTGGGGCTGGTGCTTATAAGGAGGGCCTGGCCAACACCCATGCCCTCGACGAGCGTCTTGGCCATCCCCACCAACGGTTCAATACCATCCATGTGGCGGGCACCAACGGCAAGGGGTCGGTATCGCACAGCCTTGCCGCCATCCTTCAGGCAGCGGGCTACAAGGTAGGACTCTACACCTCTCCCCACCTGATGGACTTCCGCGAGCGCATCAGAGTGAACGGCATTTGTGTGGACGAGCAGTTCGTCATCGACTTCGTAGCCCGTCACCGTTCCTTCTTCGAGCCCCTTCACCCCTCATTCTTCGAGCTCACCACTGCCATGGCTTTCGACTATTTCGCCCAGGAGCAAGTAGACATCGCCGTGATAGAAGTTGGACTTGGCGGCAGGCTCGACTGTACCAACATCATCACACCGCTGGTGTCGGTCATCACCAACATCAGCAAGGACCACACCCAATTTCTGGGCGACACCATTGCCCAGATTGCCCGAGAGAAGGCGGGCATCATCAAGCGGGGCACGCCCGTTGTGATTGGCGAGGCCAACGACATCACACGGCCAGTGTTCACCAGTCAGGCCGAGGCCAAAGATGCTCCCATTGTGTTTGCGGAGGACGATTCCTGGATTGCCTCAGCCATACCCACCCCCAACGGTGGAATCGACTATACCGACCGCCACGGCCATACGTTCCACGGGCAACTAGGTGGACTCTACCAAATGAAGAACACCAACACCGTGCTCGCCGCTGTCGACCTGTTACGGCACCAAGGCATTGTCATCAACACTGATGATATCGACAAAGGTTTGGCCACGGCTGCCAGCGCCACGGGACTGATGGGCCGCTGGCAAACCATCGGCCACTCCCCCACCGTGGTGTGCGACACCGGCCACAACGTAGGCGGGTGGCAATATATCACCCAGCAACTGGCGATGCAGACTTACCAGCGCCTGCACATCGTCTTTGGCATGGTCGACGACAAAGACATCCAGACCGTAATGGGGATGTTGCCCAAGCATGCCAACTACTACTTCACCCAAGCATCGAGCAAGAGAGCCATCCCGCATGAGCGGGTGCTGGCCATTGGCAACGCGATGGGTATGAAAGGCTCATCCTATCCCTCAGTGGCTGAAGCCTATGAAGCCGCCCTTGGCCAAGCCCATACCGACGATTTCGTCTTTGTGGGCGGCAGCAGTTATGTGGTGGCCGATTTGCTCACTTATCTGCATGCCACCGACCAGAATTAGCGACTAAGGGCAAAACACGAATCACGTCATCGGCGAATTGCCTTTATCCACCTTAATTGTTTTTAACAATTCAGAATCCCTACTTTTTTGAGGTTTCTTTTGTTTCTCTCATGATTTTTTAGTTATTTTGCAGACTACATCCGCAAGAGGATGCCGTTTCACGCAATGTGAACCATAGACAGTCTCATCAAACTAAAAACCAAATATTATGAGCACAATGGAAACAGAAAATCTCTGTGGCCTGAAAAGAGAGAACTTTCAGACCACCATCAATGGGAAAAACACTGATTTGTTTATACTCAAGAACAGCCTTGGCAACGAGGTAGCCATCACCAACTATGGCGGCGCCATTGTAGGCATCATGGTACCCGACCGAGACGGCAAATTGGCCAATGTCATCCAAGGTTATGACAACATCCACGACGCCATCAACGCATCACAACCTTATTTGTCGACCCTTATCGGGCGTTTTGGCAACCGTATCTGCCGCGGTCAGTTCCGCCTGCGCGGCAAAGACTACCAGTTGGCCCTCAATGATGGTCTCAACGCCCTCCATGGCGGCCCGAAGGGTTTCCACGCCCGTGTATGGGACGCCGTCCAGATGAACGACCAGTCACTGGTGCTTGAGCTCATCTCGGCCTATGGCGAGGAAGGCTCCACCGGTGAGGTGAAGGTGACAGTGGTCTATACATGGACCAACGAGAATGAGTTGATGATCGAATATCTGGCCACGACGAACAAGATGACCATCATCAACCTGACAAACCACGGTTTCTTCAGTCTGGCTGGCATTGCCGACCCCACTCCCACCATCGAGGACCTGGTGTGCGAAATCAATGCCGACTACTATCTGCCCATCGACGAGACTTCCATCCCCACCGGCGAAATCCGCTTTGTGAAGGACACACCTTTCGACTTCCGCACCCCGAAACCCATCGGTCAGGACATTGACGCCGACAACGAGCAAATCCGCAACGGCTCGGGCTTCGACCATTGCTATGTGCTCAACAAGCGTGAGGAAGGCGAGCTGAGTTTTGCCGCCCGCATCTACGAGCCCAACAGCGGCCGCACAATGGATGTCTACACCACCGAGCCTGGTGTGCAGCTCTACACCGACAACTTCGGTGCAGGCGAGAAGGGCCAGAATGGTGCCACCTTCCCCCGTCGCAGCAGCGTCTGCTTCGAGGCACAGCACTTCCCCGACACCCCCAACCATCCTTATTTCCCCTCTGTGGTACTTAAACCCGGTCGTCGCTACAAGCAGAAGACCATCTATCAATTTGGTGTGAGGAAATAACGACGAGTCGCTATATGGCTGTTGGACATTCACGACGTGATGCAATGTCCAACAGCCATTAGGTTATTCATAGATAAACCTATATCTTAAACAATAAAATGAGCAAACAACAACAAAATGGAAGTGTCATCGCCATTGTCACGATGTTCTTCCTCTATGCAATGATTTCCTTTGTGACGAACCTTGGTGCCCCCATCGGCGTCATTTGGAAAAACCAGCCCGAGATTGGTGGCAGCAACGTGCTTGGCATCATGGGTAACTTCATGAACTTCTTCGCCTATCTCTTCATGGGCATCCCCGCAGGAAAGATGCTGACCAAGGTGGGCTATAAGAAAACAGCCCTCATCGGCATCGCCGTGGGCTTCTTCGGAGTTCTCATCCAATATCTTTCAGGTTTCTCCGGCGGTATCCCCGGATTCTGCATCTACCTGTTCGGTGCATTCATCTCTGGTTTCTCAGTATGTATCCTCAACACCGTGGTGAACCCGATGCTCAACCTGCTTGGTGGCGGTGGCAACCGTGGCAACCAGCTCAATATGATTGGCGGAACGCTGAACTCGCTCTCCGGAACGATGACCCCCATGTTGGTGGGCGCCCTGATTGGCACCGTGACGGCCTCTACCAAGATGGCTGATGTCAACCTGGTGATGTTCATCGCAATGGCTGTATTCGCCTGCGCATTCATTATCCTCCTCTTCATCCCCATCGAGGATCCTGAGATGGGCAAGGTGACCGCCGACACCGTGTTCGAGCACTCACCCTGGTCGTTCCGTCACACCCTGCTTGGCGTTATCGCTATCTTCGTCTACGTAGGTGTAGAGGTTGGTATTCCCGGAGGTCTGAACTTCTATCTCTCCGACACCACCGCCAATGGCGCATGGGTGAATCCAGAGGCCGTACTCAACGCCGCCACCATTGGTGGTGCCGTGGCAGCCATGTACTGGTTGCTCATGCTTGTGGGCCGTCTGGTATCCAGTGCCATCGCAGGCAAGGTGTCATCACGCCAGATGATGCTGTGCACCACTGCAGTGGGCATGATTCTGATTGTGGCAGCAATCCTGATTCCAAAATCAGTCACTGTGAGCATGCCATTGGTGAAGATCCTGGAGGGCACGGTAGAGATGACTACCGTACCGCTGAGCGCCCTGTTGCTCGTGTTATGCGGTCTATGCACTTCTGTGATGTGGGCCTCTATCTTCAACCTGGCCACTGAGGGATTAGGCAAATATACCGCCCAGGCATCCGGCATCTTCATGATGATGGTTGTGGGTGGTGGTGTGCTCCCCGTGGTGCAGAATTTCTTTGCCGACTTCATGGGATACATGCCCAGTTACTTTGTCTACCTGCTTGCCATGGCCTACATGTTCTACTATGCCCTCATCGGCTGCAAGAACGTGAACAAGGACATTCCAGTGGACTAAATAAGATTTGAGGTTTGAGGTTTGAGATTTGAGATGATGGAGCAGGACATTGTGAACAACATCTATGATTTGTCGAGCGACTTTGCCATCCGCATCATCAAACTCTATCAATATCTCACTGAGCAAAAGAAAGAAAGAATCATCTCCAAGCAGTTACTCCGTTCAGGAACCAGCATAGGGGCCAATGCTTTTGAGGGAAAGAATGCCTATAGCAAGGAAGACTTCGCCTTCAAAATGAACATAGCCTTAAAAGAAGCCGGTGAGACGGGCTACTGGATTGATATTCTTCACAAAACTCACTATTTGGACGATGCCCAATACAATTCACTGTTCAAAGACTGGAATCGTATTTACGCAGTACTTGTTAAAATTGTAAAAGCATCAAAATCTCAAGCCAAGTAAAACTGAGCAAGAGGCCCCAAAACCTCAAACCTCAAATCTCAAATCTCAAATCAATAATCTCAAATCACAAACACAAAAATATGAGCAAGAGGCCATAAACCTCAAACCTCAAATCTCAAATCTCAAATCAAATTAGTTATGGACATTGAATTTGTAAGAAGCCGCTTTATCAAGCATTTTGACGGACTTACCGGCAACATCTATCACTCACCCGGACGAATCAACCTCATTGGCGAGCACACTGACTACAACGGTGGTTTCGTGTTCCCAGGCGCCGTAGACTGCGGCATCATGGCCGAGATGCGCCCCAATGGCACCGAGAGCACCATCCGTGCCTACTCCATCGACCTGAAAGACCGTGTGGACTTTGACTTCCATGATGGTAAAGGTCCTCGTGCCACCTGGGCCCGCTTCATCTACGGTATGGCGCTCGAGATGGAAGCCCTGGGCGTGCCCGTGAAAGGATTCAACATCGCCTTCGCTGGCGACGTTCCCCTGGGTGCCGGCATGTCATCGTCGGCCGCTATGGAGAGCTGCTTCGGCTGCGGTCTGAACGACCTCTTCGGCGAGAACAAAGTGTCGAAATGGGACATCGTCCTCGCCGGTCAGGCCACTGAGCACAAATATATCGGCGTGAACTGCGGTATTATGGACCAGTTTGCCAGCGTCTTCGGCAAGGCCGGACACCTGATGCGTCTCGACTGCCGCTCACGCGAGTTCGAGTACTTCCCCTTCAACCCTGTGGGATACAAGCTCGTGCTGCTCAACTCGTGCGTGAAGCACGAACTTGTAGGCTCGCCCTACAACGACCGCCGCAACTCGTGCGAGAACGTGGTGAAGCACATCGCCGCCAAGCATCCGGAAGGCAAGTTCGAGACCCTTCGCGACTGCACTTGGGAACAGCTTGAGGAGGTGCGCGCCGAGGTTGGTGAGGAAGACTACACCCGCGCCCACTTCGTGCTCGGCGAGAAAGACCGTGTGCTGGCTGTCTGCGACGCCCTCGTGGCAGGCGACTACGAGACCGTGGGCCAGAAGATGTATGAGACCCACTACGGCCTGAGCAAGGAGTATGAGGTGAGTTGCGAGGAACTCGACTTCCTCAACGATGTGGCCAAGGAAAATGGTGTGACCGGCAGCCGCATCATGGGCGGTGGATTCGGAGGATGCACCATCAACCTCGTGAAAGACGAACTCTACGACAAGTTCATCGAAGACGCCAGGAAGAAGTACTTCGAGAAATTCAACAAGCAGCTGAAAGTCATCGATGTGGTCATCGGCGACGGTTCACGCAAAATTTGCTAAAGACAAGTGCGGCCTGCGGGCCGCACTTTTTTTCCCCTTTCTTCCTCAACCCTCTTTTCGGGGCATTCCATTCCCTCCAAAGACAAGAGAGACAAGAAAAAACACACTCAAACATTTAAAAATTGACCAAAAAGTGTGCATTTTACACTTTTATGTTGTATAACATATAAAAATACTTTGTGGCTTCAAAAAATAATTGTATTTTTACACCCAAAATAAGAACTATCAAACAAAACACCATCAATTATGAAAAACTTCAAGAGTATTCTTCTGGGAACAGGCGTTGCTATCGCCCTGTTTTCCGCATGCGAGACCAAAAAAGAGGCCGTGCTGACCGCCTCTAATCTTGACCCCGCGAAATTCGACACCGTGATCAACGACAAGCCCGTGAAACTCTACGTGCTGAAGAACGAGAATGGCATGGAAGCCTGCATTACCAACTATGGTGGCCGCATCGTGTCGCTCGTGGTGCCCGACAAGGATGGCAATCCCACCGACGTGGTACTCGGCTACGACAACATCGCCCAGTATGCCGACACCCTCAACTCGCCCAGCGACTTCGGTGCATCGGTAGGCCGCTACGCCAACCGCATCAACGACGGCAAGATTACCGTTGCCGGACAAGAATACCAACTCACCCAGAACGACACTGGCAACGGTGCCAAGCACTGTCTGCATGGTGGCGCCAACACAGGATGGCAGAACAAGGTCTATGATGCCACACTCGTTGACGAGAGCACCCTTCGCCTGTCGCTCGTTTCGCCCGATGGCGACAATGGCTTCCCAGGCACTGTGACCGCCGTCACCACCTACAAACTGACTGCCGACAATACCCTCGACATCACTTTCGAGGCCACCACCGACAAGGAGACCATCGTGAACATGACCAACCACAACTACTACAACCTGAATGGCGACTTCGCCAATGAGGGTATGGACATGGTGCTCTACATCAATGCCGACAACTTCACTCCCTCTGACGCCACCTATATGACCACCGGTGAGATCAAATCCGTGGAAGGCACACCTATGGACTTCCGTACTCCCACTGCCATTGGCGAGAAGATGGATACCACCTATATATATATTAAGAATGCCACTGGCTACGACCACAACTGGTGCCTGAACACCTTCAAGGATGGCAAGGGCGACGACTCGCAGATCTGCGCCTCGCTCTACTCCCCCAAGACCGGCATCATGATGGAAATGTACACCAACGAGCCCGGTGTGCAGGTCTACACAGCCAACTTCCAGGGCACTGGCATCTCGTGCAAGCATGGTGTGAAGTATCCCAAGCACGTGAGCGTATGCCTTGAGAGCCAGAAGTATCCCGACTCCCCCAACAAGAAAGACTGGGTGCAGCCCACTCTCAAGCCAGGTGAGCAATACTACAGCCATGCCGCCTATCACTTCACCGTGAAGGAAGACAAGAAAGCCGAGTAATCAACATTATCAAATAAACATAAACCTTAACAACAAATGCAAGCATTAGATTGGATTGTCATTGGTGTATTCTGTATTGCACTGATTGGCATCGTGATTTGGGTTATCAGCCAAAAAAACAACAACTCCGCTGACTACTTCCTTGGTGGTCGTGACGCCACATGGATTGCTATTGGTGCATCGATCTTCGCCTCGAATATCGGTTCGGAGCACCTTATCGGACTGGCCGGCGCCGGTGCCTCATCGGGTATGGCCATGGCCCACTGGGAGATCCAAGGATGGATGATCCTGATTCTGGGATGGGTGTTCGTGCCCTTCTACACCCGCTCTATGGTGTACACCATGCCCGAGTTCCTAGAGCGTCGTTACAACAAGGAAAGCCGCACGATTCTCTCTGTCATCTCTCTTATCAGCTACGTGCTCACCAAGGTGGCCGTCACCGTGTATGCTGGTGGTCTCGTCTTCCAGCAGGTGTTTGGCATCAAGGAGCTCTGGGGCATCGACTTCTTCTGGATTGCCGCCATCGGCCTTGTGGTCATCACCGCCCTCTACACCATTTTTGGTGGTATGAAATCTGTGCTCTACACCTCAGTGCTGCAGACCCCGATTCTGCTTCTCGGCTCACTCATCATCCTGGTGCTGGGCTTCCGTGCCCTTGGCGGATGGGATGAGATGATGAGAATCTGCGGTGCTGTCGACGCCAACGAATATGGCGACAAGATGACCTCGCTGATCCGCGACAACCGCGACGCCAACTATCCATGGCTCGGTGCTCTCATCGGCTCGGCCGTGATTGGTTTCTGGTACTGGTGTACTGACCAGTATATCGTACAGCGTGTGCTCTCTGGAAAGAATGAGAAAGAGGCACGCCGTGGTACCATCTTCGGTGCCTACCTGAAACTTCTCCCCGTGTTCCTGTTCCTCATCCCCGGTATGATTGCATTTGCCATGAACAGCAAGGGCATCACCCTCTCCAACGGCGAAGTATTCGTTCTCTCTGAGCCCGATGCCGCCTTCCCCACCCTTGTGGCCAAGTTGCTGCCCGCCGGTGTGAAAGGACTTGTGGTATGCGGTATCCTCGCAGCCCTCATGAGCTCGCTCGCCTCGCTGTTCAACAGTTCGGCCATGCTCTTCACCATCGACTTCTGGAAGCGCCTGAAGCCCGAGACTTCGGAGAAGCAGCTCGTGCGCATCGGCCAGATGGCCACTGTGGTGATTGTAATCCTCGGTATTCTCTGGATTCCCATCATGCGCTCAGTAGGCAACGTGCTCTACAACTACTTGCAGGACGTTCAGAGCGTGCTCGCTCCGGGTATCGCCTCCGCATTCCTCCTGGGTATCTGCTGGAAACGCGCCACTCCTGAGGGCGGCATGTGGGGTCTGATCTCCGGTCTGATCATTGGTCTCACCCGTCTGGGTGCCAAGGTCTACTTCAGCAATAACCCCGACGCTGCCGACAGCTGGTTCAAGGCTGTGTTCTACGACTTCAACTGGCTGTTCTTCTGCGGCGTGATGCTGGTGGTATGCTGTCTGATCGTGATTCTGGTGAGTCTTGTCACCGAGGCTCCCGACGAGAAAAAGATCCAAGGTCTGGTGTTCGGCACCTCCACTCCGGAGCAGAAAGCCGCAACCCGTGCCAGCTGGAACCACTGGGATGTGATCCACACCGTGATCATCCTTTCATTCACTGTAGCATTCTACATCTATTTCTGGTAAACAACAAGCGGAGAGGCTTGGGCCTCTCCGCCTTCATCCCCTCATTCATCAAGCAAAAAACCAAACCGACTTATGACTGGATTTTATGGTGAACACTCAAAAGTCTTCGTTTCCGTGGACTGCATCGTTTTCGGATTCGACCACGATAAGTTGAAACTCCTCATCGGGCGCCGCCAGATGGACCCGGGGAGGGGTGAATGGTCGCTCTACGGTGGTTTCGTGGGCGAGGACGAGAGTTTGGAGGAGGCGGCCAGCAGGGTGCTCTACACCCTCACTGGTCTCGACGACATCTACATGAAGCAAGTTGGTGCCTTTGGTGCCATCGACCGCGACCCAGGCGAGCGTGTGATCACCGTGGCCTACTGTGCGCTCATCAACGTGAACGACTACGACCAGAAACTCTGCGACGAGCATGGTGTGGAATGGGTGAGCATCGACGAGATGCCCAAGCTCTACTCCGACCACAACGAGATGGTGAGGAAAGCCGTTGCCTTGCTTCGCAAGCGCATTGGCACCGAGCCTTTGAGTTTCAACCTGTTGCCCGAGTACTTCACGCTTACCCAGTTGCAGCATGTCTACGAGGCCGTTCTTGGCGAGCAGATAGATAAGCGCAATTTCCGCAAGCGCATCAAGGCCATTGACTTCATCGAGAAGACAGAGATGATCGACAAGCTCACCTCGAAGCGAGGTGCCGCTCTCTACCGATTCAACAAGGAGGCGTTCTCCCCTCTCTCAAGTTTCAAACTCTGACCCTTCCAGCCAGGACAACGCGCAATCACTCAAAATAACAACTAAAAATCTGAAACACATTATGTTAGAAGAATTAAAAGAAAAAGTATTCAAAGCTAATCTCGACCTGGTGAAGCACAACCTCGTGATTTTCACCTGGGGCAACGTATCAGGTATCGACCGCGAGAAAGGTCTTGTGGTCATCAAGCCCTCCGGAGTAGACTATGATGTGATGAAGGCCTCCGATATGGTAGTTGTAGATCTAGAGACCGGGAAGGTGTTAGAAGGCGACCTCAACCCATCGTCGGACACCCCCACCCACCTCGTTCTCTACCGCGCCTTCCCCGAGTTGGGCGGCATTGTGCATACCCACTCCACCTATGCCACGGCATGGGCACAGGCAGGCAAGGACATTCCCAACATCGGCACCACCCATGCCGACTATTTCCACGATGCCATTCCCTGCACCGGTGATATGACCGAGAGTCAGATGGCCGAGTATGAGAAAGAGACCGGTGTGGTGATTGTAGACCGCATCAAGGGTGGCAACATCAACCCCGTCCACACCCCCGGTGTGCTCGTGAAGAACCATGGTCCGTTCTCCTGGGGCAAGAACCCCGACAACGCCGTCTACAACGCCGTAGTGATGGAGCAAGTGGCCAAGATGGCCTTTGTCTCGTTCTGCGTGAACCCCGCCACGACGATGAACCCGCTGCTCATCGAGAAGCACTTCAGCCGCAAGCATGGTCCGAACGCCTACTACGGACAGAAGAAAAAATAGCCCAAAGGCTCCGAAAGCCTAAAAACCTTATAAAAAACAATCAACAATAAAAACAATCGATACTTTATGACAAAAGCATTTGACAATTACGAGATTTGGTGGGTGACTGGCGCACAGTTGCTCTATGGAGGCGATGCCGTGGTACAGGTAGACGCACACTCCAAGGAAATGGTGGCCGGACTCAATGACGGTGGCAACATCCCCGTAAAAGTGGTATACAAAGGCACCGCCAACAGCTCGAAAGAAGTGGAGGCCGTGATGAAGGCTGCCAACAACGAAGAGAAGTGTATCGGTATCATCACCTGGATGCACACCTTCTCGCCCGCCAAGATGTGGATCAAGGGTCTGCAAGACCTTCAGAAGCCCCTGCTCCACTTCCACACCCAGTATAACGCCGAGATTCCCTGGGAAACCATGGACATGGACTTCATGAACCTGAACCAGAGCGCCCACGGCGACATCGAGTTCGGTCATATCTGCACCCGCATGCGTGTTCCCCGCAAGGTGGTCTGTGGCTACTGGAAGAACGAGGAAGCCCAGAAGAAGATTGCCGTATGGGCTCGCGTGGCTGCCGGTCTTGCCGATGCCAAGAACGTACGCTGCCTGATGTTCGGTATGAACATGAACAATGTGGCTGTGACCGACGGCGACCGTGTGGAGTTTGAGCAGCGTCTGGGCTACCATGTAGACTATTATCCCGTATCCTCGCTGATGGAGTACTTCAAGAAGGTGACCGACGCCGAGGCCGATGCCCTGGTGGAGGAATACAAGAAAGCATATACCATCAAGATTGACGAGAGTGGTGAGGAAGTATACTGGGAGAAAGTGAAGAACGCCGCCAAGGCCGAGATTGCCCTCCGCCGCGTGCTGAAGGACGAGGGTGCCACCGCATTCACCACCAATTTCGATGACCTTGGCGATGCCGACATCAACGATCCCAACTTTGTTGGTTTCGACCAGATTCCCGGTCTGGCCTCGCAGCGCCTGATGGCCGAGGGTATTGGTTTCGGTGCCGAGGGCGACTGGAAGACCGCCTGCCTCTACCGCACACTCTGGGTCATCCAGCAGGGCCTTCCCACAGGCTGCTCCTTCCTTGAGGACTACACCCTCAACTTTGCCGGCGACCGCAGTTCGTGCCTGCAGAGCCACATGCTTGAGGTATGTCCGCTCATTGCCACCGACAAGCCCAAACTCGAGGTTCACTTCCTTGGCATCGGCATCCGCAAGCAGCAGACCGCCCGCCTCGTGTTCACCTCGAAGGTAGGACGTGGCATCAAGGCCACAGTCGTAGACCTTGGCAACCGTTTCCGTCTCATCTCCCAGGAGGTAGAGTGCATCGAGCCGAAACCGATGCCCAACCTTCCTGTCGCCTCAGCCCTCTGGGTTCCCCAACCCACCTTCGAGATTGGCGCAGGAGCCTGGATTCTTGCCGGTGGCACACACCACAGCGCATTCTCCTATGACATCACCGAGGAATACTGGGAAGATTTTGCCGAGATGCTCGACATCGAGTATGTGCGCATCAACAAAGACACCACCATCTCAGGCTTCAAGCAGCAACTTCGCAACAACGAGGTGTACTTCATGCTTAACAAGGCACTGAGATAAGCAGTCGTCACTGCCGAGACATCCGGACGCGACGTTTCGTCCGCATGTCTCGGTCGGTTCATCATTCAAGCAAAAAACAAAGACCATGAACGCAAAACAGACAATAGAATCGGGCAAAGCCATTCTCGGCATCGAATTTGGGTCGACCAGAATCAAGGCCGTGCTCATCGACGAGGAGAACAAGCCCATTGCCCAGGGCAATCATGAGTGGGAGAACCAACTCGTAGACGGTCTCTGGACCTATAGTGTGGAAGCCATCTGGTATGGCCTTCAGGACTGCTACGCCGACCTCCGCAAGGACGTTCTCAACCAATATGACTGCGAGATAGAATCCCTTGCCGCCATCGGTTTCAGTGCGATGATGCACGGCTATATGGCTTTCAACGACAAGGCCGAGATTCTCGTGCCCTTCCGCACTTGGCGCAACACCAACACCGGCAAGGCAGCCGCCGAACTGTCGAAACTCTTCAACTACAACATCCCGTTGCGTTGGAGCATCAGCCATCTCTACGAGGCCATCCTCGACAACGAGGAGCACGTGGCCGACATCAAATACCTCACCACGCTTGCCGGCTATGTGCACTGGCAGGTCACCGGGCAGTTCGTCCTCGGTGTGGGCGATGCATCGGGTATGATCCCCGTCGACCCCAACACGAAGACCTATGATGCCGAGATGGTGCGCAAGTTCGACGAGCTCGTGGCTCCAAGAGGTTTCTCCTGGAAACTGCTCGACATCCTTCCCACATCGCTCAATGCCGGTGAGAACGCCGGTTTCCTCACTCCCGAGGGAGCCAAGCGTCTCGACGTGAGCGGCCATCTGAAGGCAGGTATACCCGTCTGTCCTCCCGAGGGCGACGCTGGTACCGGTATGGTGGCCACCAACGCCGTGAAGCAGCGCACGGGCAACGTATCGGCAGGCACCTCCTCGTTCTCGATGATCGTGCTCGAGAAGGAACTCTCTCGTCCGTACGAGATGATCGACATGGTAACCACTCCCGACGGCAGTCTGGTGGCCATGGTTCACTGCAACAACTGCACCTCCGACCTCAACGCCTGGGTCAACCTGTTCAAGGAGTACCAGCAACTGCTTGGCGTCCCCGTCGACATGAACGAGGTGTTTGGCAAGCTCTACAACAACGCCCTCACCGGCGATGCCGACTGTGGCGGTCTGCTGAGCTACAACTACATCAGCGGCGAGCCCGTCACAGGCTTGGCAGAAGGCCGTCCGTTGTTCGTCCGCTCCGCCAACGACAAGTTCACCCTTGCCAACTTCATGCGTGCCCACCTGTATGCCTCGGTAGGCGTGCTGAAGATTGGCAACGACATCCTTTTCAACGACGAGAAGGTGCAAGTAGACCGCATTACCGGTCATGGTGGTCTGTTCAAAACCAAGGGTGTGGGCCAGCGCGTGCTGGCTGCCGCCATCAACAGTCCCATCTCCGTGATGGAGACTGCCGGCGAGGGCGGTGCCTGGGGTATTGCCCTTCTGGCCTCGTATGCCGTGAACAATCCCGCCAAGTTGTCGTTGGCCGACTATCTCGAAGAGGTGGTCTTTGCCGGCAACACGGGTGTGAGCATCTCGCCCACTCCCGAGGATGTAGCTGGATTCAACAAGTATATCGAGAACTACAAAGCAGGCCTTGCCATCGAGCAGGCTGCCGTTGAAAACAAGAAATAATCTCTTGAAAACGTAATTCCAACGACATGAAGAAACTATTCACAATGGTTGTCCTGGCAGCATTCACCTTCACGGCGAATGCCCAGGATGCCACTGCAACGATTCACGCCAATGACGGCAAGCAAACCATCTGCAAGGAAATCTACGGACAATTTGCCGAGCACCTCGGCTCCTGCATCTATGGTGGTCTCTGGGTGGGCGAGAACTCCCCCATCCCCAACATCAACGGCTACCGCAAGGATGTCTTTGATGCCCTGAAAGCCCTTCAGGTGCCCGTACTGAGATGGCCAGGCGGATGCTTTGCCGACGACTATCACTGGATGGACGGCATCGGCCCGAAATCGCAGCGTCCCTCTCTCCGCAACAACAACTGGGGCGGCACCATCGAGGACAACTCCTTCGGCACCCATGAGTTCCTGAACCTCTGCGAGATGCTCGGCTGCGAGCCCTACATCAGTGGCAACGTGGGCAGCGGCACTGTGAAGGAGATGGCCCAATGGGTGGAATACATGACCAGCGACGGCGACACCCCAATGGCCCGCCTTCGCCGCCAGAACGGCCGCGACAAGGCCTGGCACGTGAAGTATTTCGGCATTGGCAACGAAGCTTGGGGCTGTGGAGGCAACATGACTCCCGAATACTACAGCGACGAGTTCCGCAAGTTCAACACCTATCTTCGCGACTACAGCAACAACAAGCTCTACCGCATTGCCTCAGGAGCCTCTGACTACGACTACAACTGGACACGTACGCTCATGAAGCGCATCGGCAAGCAGATGAACGCCATCTCCGTGCACTACTACACGGTGAAAGACTGGAATCACAAGGGCAAGGCCACCATCTTCACCCCCGAGGAGTACTATCTCACACTCGACAAGTGCCTCGATGTGGACAACGTGGTGCGCCAGCATTGCGCCATCATGGACGAGACCGACCCTGAGAAGAAGATTGCACTGATGGTCGACGAATGGGGCACATGGTGGGACGAGGAGCCCGGCACCATACCCGGACACCTCTACCAGCAGAACTCCATGCGCGACGCCATGGTGGCCTCGCTCATGCTCAACATCTTCCACAAGTACACCGACCGCGTGCGCATGGCCAACATCGCCCAGGTGGTGAACGTGCTCCAGTCGATGATTCTCACCGACCAGAAAGGCAACGGCCACATGGTGCTCACGCCCACTTATCATGTGTTCGAGATGTACAAGGGTTTCCAAGAGGCCACCTTCCTGCCCTCCGACCTGCAGTGCTTCTACACCACGGCCAGCAATGGCAAGGGTGTGCCTGCCGTGAGTATCTCGGCAGCCAAGACCAAGAGCGGCAGCATCGTCGTTGCCCTGGCCAACTCTCTCCTCGACAAGCCGCAGACCGTAAGCCTCAATATCGACGGCAGCAAGTTGAGGAATGTCAGCGGACGTGTGCTCACCAGCAAGAATGCCTCCGACTTCAACGATTTCGACCATCCCGACGTGGTGAAGCCCGTCGCCTTCAAGGATGCGAAATGGAAGAAAGACCAACTTGAGGTGAAACTCCCCGCCATGTCGATAGTTGTGCTTGAACTCAACTGAACGCACGACTGTCACCTGCTACGCTAATAGTAATTATAACATCTTTATTATCAACAAACACAGCAACATGAACGACAACAAAGTAATGAACAGGGCAGCCGACAACATCCGTATCTTGGCTGCCGCAATGGTAGAGAAAGCAAAGTCGGGCCACCCCGGTGGTGCCATGGGCGGAGCCGACTTCATCAACACGCTGTATAGCGAGTTCCTCATCTACGACCCCGAGAATCCCGCTTGGGAGGGCCGCGACCGCTTCTTCCTCGATCCTGGCCACATGGCTCCCATGCTCTACAGCCAGCTTACCCTCATCGGCAAATACACCCTCGACGACCTGAAGAACCTGCGCCAATGGGGTTCGGTGACTCCCGGACACCCCGAGCGCGAAATTGAGCGCGGCATCGAGAACACCTCTGGTCCGCTTGGCCAAGGTCACACCTTCGCCGTGGGCGCCGCCATCGCCGCCAAGTTCCTGAAGGCCCGTCTGGGCAACGTGATGAACCAGACCATCTACGCCTACATCTCGGATGGTGGCGTGCAGGAAGAGATCTCACAGGGTGCTGGCCGTATCGCCGGTAACCTCGGTCTCGACAACCTCATCATGTTCTACGATGCCAACGACATCCAGCTCTCCACCAAGACCGAGGTAGTGACCTGTGAGGACACTGCCAAGAAGTATGAGTCATGGGGTTGGTATGTGCAGAAGATCGACGGCAACGATGTTGACCAGATCCGCGAGGCCATCAAGAAGGCCCAGGCCGAGAAGGAGCGCCCATCGCTCATCATCGGTCACTGCGTGATGGGCAAGGGTGCCCGCAAGGCCGACAACACCTCCTATGAGAGCAACTGTGCCACCCATGGTGCTCCCCTTGGTGGCGATGCCTTTGTCAACACGATGAAGAATCTTGGTGCCGATCCCGAGAATCCCTTCCAGATCTTCCCCGAGGTGGAGGAACTGTATGCCAAGCGCCGTGAGGAGCTGAAGAAGATTGTGGCCGAGCGCTACGCCGAGAAGGCCGAGTGGGCCAAGGGTCACCCCGTACAGGCCAAGCAGCTTGAGGAGTGGTTCAGCGGCAAGGCTCCGAAGATTGACTGGAGCAAGGTTGAGCAGAAGGCCGGTGCCGCCACCCGTGGTGCCAGCGCCACTGTGCTCTCCGCCCTGGCAGAGCAGGTGCCCAACATGATCTGTGCTTCTGCCGACCTGTCGAACTCCGACAAGACCGATGGCTTCCTGAAGAAGACCCAATCGCTGGTCAAAGGCGACTTCACCGGTGCATTCTTCCAGGCTGGTGTGGCCGAGCTCACCATGGCTTGCTGCTGCATCGGTATGGCCCTCCACGGTGGTGTCATCCCCGCCTGCGGAACCTTCTTTGTATTCTCCGACTATATGAAGCCCGCCGTACGTATGGCAGCCCTGATGGAACTCCCCGTGAAGTTCATCTGGACCCACGATGCCTTCCGTGTGGGTGAGGACGGACCTACCCACGAGCCCGTGGAGCAGGAGGCCCAAATCCGCCTGATGGAGAAACTGAAGAACCACCACGGCAAGAACTCCATGCTCGTGGTTCGTCCTGCCGATGCCGAGGAGACCACCGTCTGCTGGCGCATGGCAATGGAGAACACCGAGACACCTACCGCTCTCATCTTCTCTCGCCAGAACATCGACATGTTGCCCGAGGGCAACGACTACAACCAGGCTGAGAAGGGCGCCTATGTCGTGGCAGGCTCCGATGCCGACTACGATGTGATTCTGCTCGCCTCCGGTTCTGAGGTTTCCACCCTGCTTGCCGGTGCCAAGTTGCTCCGCGAGGATGGTGTGAAAGTGCGCGTCGTCAGTGTTCCCTCCGAGGGTCTCTTCCGCTCACAGAGCAAGGAGTATCAGGAGAGCGTACTGCCCGCAGGCAAGAAGAAGTTTGGTATGACTGCCGGTCTGCCTGTCACCCTTGAGGGTCTTGTGGGCAGCGACGGTTGTGTATGGGGCCTGCAGAGCTTCGGCTTCTCTGCTCCTTACAAGGTACTCGACGAGAAGCTGGGCTATACCGGCCAGAACGTGTACAACCAGGTGAAGGCTTTATTGGCATAACAGACCATGGAAGTGAAGACCATAGGCATAGCCAGCGACCATGCTGGCTATGCACTTAAACAGTTTGTGAAGCGTTATCTCGACGACAACGGCTACAAGTGGAAGGACTACGGCACCTACAGCGAGGCGTCGTGCGACTATTCCGACTTTGGCCATGCGTTGGCCGAGGGCATCGAGAAGGGCGAGGTATTCCCCGGTATTGCCATCTGTGGCAGTGGCGAGGGTATCAACATGACGCTCAACAAGCACCAGTCTATCCGTGCCGGATTGTGCTGGATTCCCGAGATTGCCCATCTCATCCGCCAGCACAACAACGCCAACGTACTGGTGATGCCAGGGCGCTTCATCGACGAGCGGACCGCCTCGCTCATCATGGACGAGTTTTTCGCCACTGAGTTTGAGGGCGGCCGTCACCAAGCACGTATCGACAAGATACCTGTGGGTGGCAAGGCCAATTCAAAAGCTTAGACCTTAACTTATCTGATAAGAAGGCTGAAGGCAGCTGGCATAAGCCTCCTGTCTTCAGCCTTCTTTGAAATCATCCTCTATCCCACTCTCAACAATGACCATCAAGCACATCCACCTCGAGGAGGTCGACTCCACCAACCGCTACCTGCGCGACTATCGCAAAACGGAGGGTGAGGACATCACTTTCGTATGGAGCGATAGTCAGACGGCAGGGCGTGGCTGTGGCACCAACACCTGGGAGAGTGAGGCAGGCAAGAACCTCACGTTCAGCGTGCTCCTCCATCCCCTTCGTGTGCCTGCAGCCTCACAGTTCATTATCTCGATGGCCAATGCCCTGGCCCTGCGCGAGGCACTCCTCGCCTACACGCCCCACATCGTCATCAAGTGGCCCAACGACATCTACTGGCACGACCGCAAGTTGGCAGGCACGCTGATAGAAAACAAGCTCTATCAGGGTGGCATCCGCGACAGCATCGTGGGAACGGGACTCAATGTCAACCAGGAGGTTTTCCTTAGCGATGCGCCCAATCCCGTCTCGTTGTCACAGATTCTAGGGCACACGCTCGACCGTGACGAGGTGCGTGCGAAACTAGTGGACCGTCTCACTCACTATTTCAGTCTGCTTGACAACGATAGCGAATGGGCCACCATCAGGCAACGATACCACGAGGCTCTCTACCGACGCAATGAGGAACATCGATACCGCACAGCCGACGGCCGCCTCTTCCATGCCACCCTGCGCCATGTAGAGGACGATGGCACGCTGGTGCTGGCCGAAGACAGCCCATCGGGCAGCCACGACCTCCGATTCGGATTCAAGGAAGTGGAGTTTGTGATTGAGCGCCCTTTATCCGAAAGGCGCAACACCAATAATATTAAAATCGACTACTTTCATGAAGTATCAAAATCTTAAATTCTGTCAATGAACGTGGGGCACTTCATGATAGCACACCCCCATTCTTTTGTTTCTCTGGTTATTTTCGTTTTCAGATTATTCTTCTTTGTGGATGACAGACCTAACGTTTCTGCCGATACACATCTGGGATTGGGCAGTATAGGCATTCCCGCTAATCAAATACAAGATCTTCGAAAAGCCATCATCATAAGAGGATATCGTTCCTGTCCAATATTCTCCTACCATTCCAGGGTTGGAAATGGTCTCCTCAATATAAGAGCCGCCAAGGGGAAGGAATATCGTGTTGCCGTTGGGACCGGT
>Ga0256407_10003301_pt1 | contig 28911 bp, 23 predicted proteins | sample RumenRJG_04DNA_FD_193489 | JGI IMG/M metagenome (GOLD analysis project Ga0256407, IMG submission 193489) | Bovine rumen microbial communities from Lethbridge, Alberta, Canada - RJG_04 | ecosystem: Host-associated > Mammals > Digestive system > Stomach > Rumen | place: Canada: Alberta...
TGCAGACCACGAACAGCCTGCATCACAGACATCCATGTAGAAAAGTAGAGAAGATGAGCATGAATGAAACCCCATTTGTAATAGCCGAGGCCACCCCCGACGACATCGCAGTGATACGCGAGATAGCGTGGAAGACATTTCCTGCCACCTATCGCTCTATCATCAGCGACGAGCAAATCGCCTATATGATGGAATGGATGTACTCCGAGGCCAGCCTTCAGAGGCAGATGACCATCGACCACCACACTTATCTTATCGCCTATCTCGACGGCAAGGCAATCGGTTACGTGTCGGTAGAACCACAGGGACCGCATCTGTGGCATCTGCAGAAACTCTACGTGCTGCCTGAGTATCAGGGCAGCCATTGCGGGAGCTTCCTCTTCCGCCATGCCACAGACTATATACGCACCCATGGAGAGTTGCCCTGCAAGATGGAGCTCAACGTGAACCGCAACAACAATGCCTTGGATTTCTACTATCGTATGGGTATGAGGAAAGACCGTCAGGGCGATTTCGATATCGGCAACGGATTCTTCATGAACGACTATATCATGGCGCTCGACATCTGACCTTGTACTTGTTTTACAGTTCCCAACCTCTTTCGCATATGAACAGAAATAGTTTACTTGCCATATTGCTCTCCCTGCCTTCGCTCCTGCTTGCACAGGAAGTGGTCATGCATGAGCAGGTCACGTTTCCCGAAGCCATTCCCGCCGGTGGATACAGTGGCATCACATGGCTGGGCGACGACCGCTATGCGGTGGTGTCGGATATTTCCGAACACGATGGGTTCTTTGTGTTCAGCATCCAACTCGACTCGCTTGGACGCATTGTGAGTGTGGCAAATAGGGGATTCCGTGGTAACTCTGACCGTGGACACGACAACGAGGGGGTGGCGTGGTGCCAACCCAGAAACTCGGTCTTTGTCAGTGGCGAGACCGACAATCAGGTGAGGGAACTGACACAGGAAGGACACCCCACAGGAAAATCCTTGCCTATGCCCCAAGTGGTGACTCAGGGAGCCTCGAGAAAATATGGTTTGGAGGCGCTCACCTACAACGCGCAGACACACCGGTTCTGGACGGTGAGCGAGAGCACGCTCAAGGGCGATGGCGAACAGGCTACCCCGGAGAATGGAGCGAAAAACAAGTTGCGGCTCCTGACTTTCGACGACAGCCTGACATTGAAAGGACAGTATTTCTACGAGATGGATGCGCCCGAGGCTGAGTTGGCCTCATCGCAGTATGCCATGGGGGTGAGCGCATTGACTGCACTCGACAATGGCCAATTACTGGTGCTCGAGAGAGAGTTCTGTGTGGCACCATCCAAAATCGGGTCCACGGTACAGTGCCGCATCTACCGCGTCACTCCCACAGCCGGGGATATCATGCCCGCCACAGCATCGATTCAGGGAAAGAAACCTTTGGAGAAACAATTGGTGGCGGAATGGGACTCGGCCATCGGACTGCTCAGTTTCTCGCTTGCCAACTATGAGGGCATGTGCCTGGGGCCAAAACTGCAGGATGGCCGACAGGTGCTGGTGCTCATTTCCGATTCTCAAAATCAGTATGCAGGGGTCTTGTCGGATTGGTTCAGGACCATCGTCATCGAATGATGTTGTGTATGCCTGTTGGCTATAGTAATATGCTTGTTGTCAAAAGGTAATATGCCTGTTGAAAAGGTAATATGCCTTTTGGCAAAGGTAATGTCTGAACTCCTGAACTTCTGAACTTCTGAACTCCTGAAACTCCTTACGATTTCTCTATGCAGAAGCGCACATAGGCGCGGTCGTCGAACGACACGTTGCCCTGCATCAAGCCCTTGGTGGCGAGAAAATGGTGGATGCAAAGGGGATCGTCGCGCAACTGGGCGGCAAGGGCCGCCTCGCTGGCTTCCAATGTGGGATGCAGGAAGGGATAGCCGTCGGTGGCAAGCACCACCTCGCCGGCCCCCGATACGTCGATACGTCGCACATGCTGCATGGCTATTGGAAATCCGTCGGCTACAGAGAACAGCACGTTCTGCGAATGGCAGGTCTGCACAATCTCGCCTACGATGACATCGCGCCCAAGGTCATGATGCTGCAGCATGGCCACATCGGCCTTGCCCTCATCGAGCATTTGCTTGATGATGACCGAGCGCTTGCGGGCTATCCGCTCTTCCTCAGGCTTGGGGTTGTCGTAAATCTTTCCTCCTACGAGACACTGGCAGTCGCCCACCATCCATACCTCTTCGTGATATAGGCTATATATAGCCACACTGGCCGTAAGCCGTTCCTCAGGATGGGCAATCAGTCGTTCGTGAGAAAGGTGATGGCTTTCATAGCAAGCGTGGATGTGATGGGTCACTTGGTCGCAAAAATCCTCATAGGTGGCGGTGGGTGAGAGGCGCTCCACCACCTCGCTCACCAGCATCATGGCCAAGCGTCCGTTGCGCATTGTGGGCTTCAGTTGGACGGCGGCCTTGCTCGTACTGCCGTCGATCACCGCCACATGGCTACCGGTCGCCACGATGCCGTCTTCGCACGTTGCGAGGTTGTGCTTCCCGACGGTCAGCTTTTCTATAATCTTGATGCTTCGCATAAGGGGCGGTTTTTGGATGGCGGCCTTCTCTTGGGTTCCCCGAATTACTTTTCTCTCCCTTCTCCACGTTTTTCCTTGGATACTTGTTTCTCACATTTCCCAACAAGGCGGGAATCAGGTGTTCCATGCCCAGATGGCGCAACTCACGCTCGATGCCATGGCGCTCCTCAGGCTTATACCAGAAGAAGAACATGCGCTGGGCCAGTTTCTCGCGGGGCGTCTTCGCACTGAAAACGGGCTGCATGGTGTAGGGGTCGTAGCCTGTATACCACATCTCGGTGCTGATGGTCATCGGGGTGGGGGTGAAGTCTTGTATTTGTTCCAATTGGAAATCAAGTTGCTTGGTGGCGATGGCCAGGTTCACCATGTCCTCTTCCCTGCATCCTGGGTGGCTGCTGATGAAATAGGGGATAATCTGCTGGCGGAGACCTTCCTGGCGGTTGATGTCGTCGAAAAGGCGCTTGAATTGCTCGAACTGCTCGAACGGGGGCTTCCGCATGAGGTGGAGCACCTCGTCGCTGGTGTGTTCGGGGGCTACCTTCAGTCTGCCGCTCACATGGCGGCATATGAGTTCGCGGGTGTATTCGCGCACGGCGGCATCGGTGTCTTCATTGCCGCTTTTGTGCAACAGCAGGTCGTAACGCACGCCACTGCCAATGAAGCTTTTCTTCATGCCGGGCAACTGGTCTACGGCATGATAGATGTCGAGCAATGCGGTGGGGTCGGTGTTGAGGTTGGGACAAATCTGGGGATGGATGCACGAGGGACGCTTGCATTTGGAGCAGGCCTTCAGGTTTTTGCCATGCATGCCATACATGTTGGCCGACGGCCCACCAAGGTCGCTCAGATATCCCTTGAAGTCGGGCAACTGCATCACCAGACGCACTTCCTTCAGAATGCTGGCCTTGCTCCTGCTGGCAATGAACTTGCCCTGATGGGCGCTGATGGTGCAGAAGGCGCAACCTCCGAAACAGCCGCGGTGGATATTCACCGAGTGCTTGATCATCTCGTAGGCAGGTATGCGCTTGTTCTTGTATTTGGGATGGGGCAGCCGGGTGTAGGGCAAGTCGAAGCTGGCGTCAATCTCCTCGGTGGTCATCGGAGGGTAGGGGGGATTGACCATGGTGAAGAGGTTGCCAGTGCCTTGGAACAGCCTACAGGCATGCACCTTGTTCGACTCTTCCTCGATATGGCGGTAGTTCTCGGCCTCGCAGCGCTTGTCGCGCAGGCATTCCTCATGGCTGTGGAGCAGGATGTCATCGGCCTGGATGCCGCCGGGAATCTCGTCGCGCCGCACCACGTGCACGGTCTGGGGTAGGGCGAGGAAGGCACTTCGGGGTGCTCCCTCAGCGTAAAGCTCACACAGTCGGACAATGACTTTCTCGCCCATGCCATAGACAATCATGTCGGCACCGGAGTCGTAGAGAATGCAGTGGCGAAGACTGTCTTGCCAGTAGTCGTAGTGGGTGAGGCGGCGCATCGAGGCCTCGATGCCGCCAAGCACGACGGGCACATCAGGATAGAGTTGCTTCAGTATCTTCGTATAGACGATGGTGGGGTATTCGGGACGGCAGTCGTGCCTGCCATCTGGGCTATAGGCATCCTCGGAACGAAGACGGCGGTTGGCGGTATACTTGTTCACCATCGAGTCCATGCAGCCTGGAGCGATGCCGAAGAAGAGGCGTGGACGGCCCAGTTTGCGGAAGTCGCGGAAGTCGCCATGCCAGTCGGGTTGGGGCACGATGGCCACACGCCATCCCGCCTGCTCTATCACACGGCCTATCACGGCGGCGCCGAAGGAGGGGTGGTCGACATAGGCGTCGCCCGAGAAGAGGACGACGTCGAGGTCGTCCCATCCCCTTAGTTCCACTTCTTTCTTCGTAGTGGGCAGCCAGTCGCTCAGGCGGTGTTCGGTCATTGCGCTTCTACGGGAGTAATTGCGATTATGGCTCTTCTACAGGTGCCTCTGGCTGTTCGGGTTGCGATGCTTCCCACTGACGGTAGAGTTTGATCAGATTGTCGAGCCCGAAGGCTTTCATGTTGCTGTTGTAGATCACGTCGAGGCAGAGGTCGAGCAATGCCTTGTCGCTGCCGGCATCGCCCGAGAGCAGGGAGCGGACGTTGAACTTCAGTTTGTCGAGCACGTTCTCGTCTACGATGCCATTGCTGTCTACCAGATGGTCGAGCAGATGGTATTGGGCGATGGTCGAAAGGTGGCTCTCCTCTACAGCGATGCTGCGGGTGCCTGAATGGTTGGCTTGTATCTTATGCATGATAGTGTGTGTTGAATGTTGTCATTTGATGAGATAGTTGAGAATGCCGCGCATGATGGCGTCGCGCGAGCGGGTGTCGATGATGCATTCCAGTGGAAAGCCTACTGTGAGACAACGGTAGTCGCGGCCACTGTAGGCCACGGCGGCGCTTTGCCCGTCAGTATATTTCATCACGCACGACGAGGTGGAGACGGGCGAGAGCACGTCGGGCGAGGTGGCGGCATAGTGGGTCTCGTTGAGCGTGCGCCATGTGTCGAACGTCATGCCCAGTCCTTGCACCCTGCCGTCCTTGTTGCCTTGTTGGCTGCCAGTGAAGCGCAGTTTCAGCACATCAGAGAGGAACCGCTGCTCGGCTTCAGTGCGCATGTCGCTGCCCACGAACGAGCCGCTCACCAACAGACTGCCATGGTCGCGCACGTATGAGCGGAGCCGTTTCTGCATATCTGCCGAAAGGGCCTTGTAGAGCAGCAGCGAGTGGCCGTCGTCTTTCTCCAGACCGAGCACGAGGTCGATGCAGTCGATGTTGCCAAGTTTCATCTTTCCTGCCTCCAGGGCCTCGCTCGAGCAGCTCACGATGTTGTACTTGTGGGCGGTATGGATGGCCGAGGCATGCTCACGCACATAGTCGAATTCGTTGCCGGCAATGAATTTCCCCACCAGTTCCTCACCGCAATAGCCCAGGGCTCCTTCTCCCTCGCGGCCCCGCCGGCTGTTGTCGAAGACGGTCTGACGGCCGCTCCAGCCAGCCATCCTTCCATAGGTGACACCGGCATCGGCCTCGATGTCGAATCCCTTCTGGTTGCCAGTGTCGATGATGGCTGGGGATGAAAGACGATGGAAGCCGTTGACAATCATCACGGTCTTCTTCGACTGTGGAACGTATTCCACCGACAATACCTCGGTGGGGAAGCTGCTGCCACCGTGATTGGCGGCCATCACACGGAAGTGGTACAGCTGATTGGGCTCGATGTTCACCGAGCACGAAGTTCCTTTCACCACCACGCCGTTGTCGAAGTCAAGGTCGCCGATGGCGGTGTAGAGGATATATTCCGTGGGGGTGGCACTGGGCTCCTGTGGGTCTTTCACCGGATTCCACGACAGGTGGGCCTTGCCGTGTGAGGTGAGTTCGGCCTTGAAGTTGCGGGGTGGCAGGGGCTGCACCACATACTTTGTGCCGTGCATCTCGTTCACGTAGCGCAAGAGGGTCTTGTAGATGCTGCGGGCAAGGGTGAACCTGAAGTTGGGGTCGAGTCCGTAGCGCATGTCACCGAAATTCTGGTGCGAGAGTACCTCGAGAATGGCCGAGGGCACAGCGGGCTCGCGGGTCTCGTTGTAGTTGCGGTCGTAGAGCACCCGTCGGCGCCATGTGCCATATTGGGCTTGGATGTCGGCCCAGGCGTTGTAGAGCAGGCCGTCGGCCAGGTCGTGCGAGGCCATGCGCGAGATGCCGGCATTGAGCTTGCCATTGTAGTAGTCGGTGGTGCAGATAGAGAGGGCGCCCACGAATTCATTGCCGCCGGTCTTGTCGTAGCCGGCATCGCTATGCACCGAGAGCATCAACTCGATGGGCACGTTCTTGCCTCGCTGGTTGGGAACGAAGACCGAACCTCCGGCCAGCCAGTTGCTGAAGCGTGAACGGGCATTAAGGTCGTCTTTGTAGTCGTCGGTGGTGCGGTATTGCAGTCCCCAGTAACTGTATACGCTGTCGGGGGCTCCCATCCATTGGGCCGAGTAGCGGGTGCCCTCCAGGCAACGGGGCACGCCACTGGTGGTGCCGCCGCGCTCGATGTTGCCCATGCCACCACCAAAGCGCACGGCATCGGTGGTCACCACGCCATGGCTCTTGCTGTGGTTGCTCAGCACCACCATGTTCTGGCTGCTGCATCCCTTGGCAAACTCGAAGGTGCCCAGATACACCCAGGTGTTGCCACCCATGCGCTGGTTCACGCGGAACTCGGTGCGACGCCCTTTATGCCACACGGTGTAGCAGGCATCGTCGACGGAGTTGGGCTGGGTCTGGTAACTGACATACACAGCGTAGCGGCCGGCTTCGGGAATCAAGGGCTGGTAGATGGCCTGACTCACCTGTTTCGATGAGGTGGATGTGGTCATGCGAGCACTGCCCGAGGTAAAGGGATTCTCGCCCTGATGGTAAGAACCGGGATGCATGGCATAGCCGCGCTCCTGTGTATCTTGCCACGCCGAGGAGCCATTGGTCTCGCGGTATATGGAGCCATTGGTGCTGGCATCGTTGTCCACGATCACCTCGTTGCGCTGCCAGTCGCGTTCACGGGGCGACCACACCACGGCACCCGCATTCTCGAGCATGGGCATGAGATAGGGGATGACGATGGTCTGGGTAAACAGGTCCTCGGTGGTGCAGAAGAGATTGGGCCGCTGCCATTTCCACTTGCCTTTCTGGGCATCGTAGTACTTGCCGTGGCTGGCGGCAATCGTGAGGTGACGGCCTTCCAGACCGCGTGAAATCTCGTTGGGACGTGATACGTTGGTCACCCACGCTTTGCCCTTGTAGTCGATGCCACCCCAGGTGCGGCTGCGGTCGGGATGGTCGCGCAGGCGGTTGGGCACAAGGTCGTCGATCAGCATGTTGTGGGTGAAGACCTTGATGTCGTAGTTGCGGTAGTTGGGAGGCAGAATGCTGCGTATGCGGCTGTAGATGCTCCTCACCACCTCGGGGGTGAATTCTTGTTCTCCAAATCGCTCGGTAGCGGTAATCAGTATCTCATGTCCTGCTTCGTCCACGCTCACGCTGCTCAGTTTCGAGGTCACTGGAAATCCTGAAAGGCCGTTGCCGTAGTTCTCAAAAAAACTCCTGAGAGCCTGCTCCATACTGGTGCGGTCGGATGTGGTGGGGGCGTTGGCTATCACCGTCGTGACAGCAAAAAGACTGATTACCAATACAATCTTCTTCAATATCATGTGCTAGATGTTACCTATTGTGAATTTCTCCGGATGTTTGCCGCGGAAGTCCTTGAAGTACAACTTGATCGCGCGCATGTCGGCTTCTACGTCGCCGGTGGGGATGATGGTGCGGGTACATTGGATGAGTTTGCGCTCGTAGTCAACACCGTAGAGCAATATCGGCAGGTGGGCTTTCAATGCGATGAAGTAAAAACCTTTCTTCCAGTCGGGATTGGCCGAGCGGGTGCCCTCGGGGGTGATGGTGAGTTTGAACGTGTCGCTCTCGAGTGCGGTCTGGGCCAGGTTGTCGGTCATGCTGGAGTGTTTCGAGCGCCAGACGGGAATACCGCCCAGACGGCGGAACAATACACCCAAAGGCCAGAAAAACCATTCCTTCTTCATCAGGAAATTGATTCTCCAGCCTTCGGCACCCGAATAGAGCTGACCCAATGCGAAATCCCAATTGCTCGTATGGGGAGCCAGACAAATGATATATTTGTCGGGGTGGACTTCGCTAACATTCTTCGTCCACCCCAAGTGCTTGTACAAAAGCCAGTTGCAAAATTTCTTCCACATGGCAACTACTCGCTCAGGTTGCCAATGTGGTCGATGATCTCAGAGATGTGCTCGGTGAAGTCCTGGGCCAGACGGTCGTAGTAGGCCTTCTTGCTCATTCCGGGCTCGGGGTGCGAAATGCGACTGATGAAATCGTTCCTCACGTCGAGTATGGATGCGAGGAGCGAGTCGACATTGGCCTTATTGGTATTGCCACAATAAAGCGAGGTGGCCACACACTCGGCAAACACGTCGCTGCAGATGCTGTTGATGCTTTTCTTTAAATCTTTCCTGTTGGGCATGGTGCTGGGTTGATTTTTATTCTGTTTCTACTCATGACAACGGCAAGCGCACCTTCAATGATGATGGGCGATGCATATCGCATCAAGGTGCAACCAGTCGAAGGCATGATGCTGAATCCTTGGTTAAAGAGTAGATTGCACCCTCCTGAATGAACCGAAAAACCGAGACATGCAGGGGGATTATTCGTTATCCAGTAGCAAAGATATGAAAAATAGTTGAATGTGATGTCAAATAAGATGAAAAAAATTGTTCGTCAGCAATCACGACTGTCACACATTTCGTATTTTTTTGAGTTAATCAGAAAAAACATTGGCTGTTTGGAAAAAAAACCGTAACTTTGCCATCCCATTTATAACAAGGATTACTCATTTTTAAAATAAGATTAGCAAAGATTATGGAAAGAAGCGCATTGCAGCAGGCTAGAGCCGACTATCAGCCAAGATTGCCAAAAGCTCTTCAGGGTGCTGTTAAGGTAAAAGAGGGTGAGCCCACCCAGAGTGTAGACAACCAAGAGGAAATCAAGAAACTCTTCCCCAACACCTACGGAATGCCTCTCGTGGAGTTCGTACCAGGCGAGGCTGCCAACAACAAGAAAATGAATGTGGGAATCATTCTCAGTGGCGGACAGGCTCCTGGCGGTCACAACGTGATCTGCGGACTCTTCGACGCCGTGAAGAAACTGAATCCTGAGAACAAGCTCTATGGATTCCTCATGGGACCTGGTGGCCTCGTCGACCACGACTATATCGAGATTACTTCCGACTATGTGGACAACTACCGCAATACCGGTGGCTTCGACATGATTGGTAGTGGAAGAACAAAACTCGAGGAGGTAGACCAGTTTGAGAAGGGTATCGAAATCATCCGCCAGCTCGACATCCAGGCTATCGTCATCATTGGTGGCGACGACTCCAATACCAACGCTTGCGTGCTCGCCGAATACTATGCCGCCAAGAACTATGGCGTGCAGGTAATCGGTTGCCCGAAAACCATCGACGGCGACTTGAAGAACGACCAGATTGAGACCAGCTTCGGTTTCGACACCGCTACCAAGACTTATGCCGAACTGATTGGCAACATTGAGCGCGACTGCAACTCGGCTCGCAAATACTGGCACTTCATCAAGCTCATGGGACGCTCGGCTAGCCACATCGCACTTGAGTGCGCTCTGCAGTGCCAACCCAATATCTGCATCATCTCGGAAGAGGTGGAGGCCAAAGACCAGACCCTCAACGACATCGTGGAGCAAATCTGCGAGGCCGTAGCCTACAGGGCTGCCAATGGCAAGAACTTCGGCGTGGTGCTCGTGCCAGAGGGACTCATCGAGTTTATCCCTGCCATCGGCCGACTCATCGACGAACTCAACGACCTGCTCGCTGCCCATGGTGCTGAATACAAGGACCTGGAGCCCGAGGCACAGCGCCAGTATATCCTCGCTCACCTGAGCAAGGAGAATGCCGCCACCTTCGAGACTCTGCCCGAGGATGTGGCACACCAACTCTCGCTCGACCGCGACCCCCACGGAAACGTGCAGGTATCGCTCATCGAGACCGAGAAACTGCTCTCTGATATGTGTGAGGCCAAACTGGCAAAATGGGCCAAAGAAGGAAAATACAACGGCAAGTTCGCCACACTGCACCACTTCTTCGGATACGAGGGACGCTGCGCTGCCCCGTCGAACTTCGACTCCAACTACTGCTATGCTCTTGGCACCAGCGCCGCTCAGCTCATCGCCAACGGCAAGACCGGATACATGGCCATCGTGAAGAACACCACTGCCAACACCGATGAGTGGAAGGCTGGCGGAGTGCCCATCACCATGATGATGAACATGGAGCGCCGCAATGGCAAGATGAAGCCCGTGATCAGGAAAGCTCTCGTCGAACTCGACGGCAATCCTTTCAAGACGTTCGCTGCCATCCGCGACACATGGGCCAAGGAAACCTGCTACGTCTATCCTGGACCTATCCAGTACTGGGGACCAAGCGAGGTTTGCGACACCACAACCATCACCCTGGCTCTCGAACATCAGAAATAATACACTACAATGATAGGGGCGGCCTGATGGCTGCCCCTTCTTTAAAACCGCCCTTCACATCCGGCCTCATGGCCAATGCCTCTTCGGGCTCTTGTGAAATGGGGCATGTTTCCACACTCACCATAGGAATCTCTCGCTCACCTCAGTGAAGGAATGACAGAACCCAAGAAGAAAAAGAACAATACCAGCAATTGGTCAGCCCTCCTGCTTCGATGGATCGCGGTAGGTACGAAACGCATACAGACCATTCCGAAGATGGTGTGGTGGGGGTTGGCTGTCGTGGTGTTGGCAGTCTATTCCTGGGTGTTCTATTCTTTCTTCGTCGAACCATCTGGATTCAGATGGAGAGCGCTCTATGGCGACCCCAATTATCCTGAGGTCGACGGACTCCATGGATGTGATATCAGCCATCACCAGGGCGATATCGACTGGTCGAGGCTCCGTAACGCCATGATTAACCGAAAACCCATTCAGTTTGTCATGATCAAGGCTACAGAGGGGGCCGACTATGTGGACGACAGATTCCATGAGAATTTCACCGAGGCCAAAAATGCGGGCCTCATCCGGGGGGCCTACCATTTCTGGAGCGTCCTCTCCGATGCGAGGGAACAGGCCACTTACTTCCTGAACAATGTGGAACTGGAAATTGGCGACTTGCCTCCTGTTCTGGATGTGGAGAGCAAACTCGATGATATGCCTATTGAGGATTTCCAGCGCGAAATTCTCACCTGGCTCCATATCGTGGAGGACAAGTATCACGCTAAACCCATCATTTATACCTACTATAAGTTCAAGGAAGCTTACCTGAGCGACGAGCGCTTCGACGACTATCCCTATTGGATAGCCCACTACTATGTTGACGAAGTGCAGTATCAGGGAAAATGGAAATTCTGGCAACATACCGACGTGGGACGGTTGCCGGGAATTTCAGGATTCGTCGACCTGGATATTTATAACGGCAGCTACTACGACCTCAAGATGCTCTGTATCAGCAAGAAGCAGGTCGACGACCCCATGCAGGAGGAAATCCTCAACACCGAGGATTCCGATTCGACCACGACTTTCGTATACGAGGAAGACAGCGATTACGAACTGAAAGACAGCAGCACCCAGTCGCCTATCTGACGGCGGTTGAGCAACGAAAGGCCAAGGCGGTTGCCTTCGGCCACCAGCATCGGGGCATCGGTGTCGTAGAAGCCGCTAAGTATCAGCTGGCCACCGGCCGACATCACCGAGCGCATCTCTTTCATGTCTTCGAGCAGCACATTGCGGTTGATGTTGGCCAGCACCACGTCGAAAAGTCCGCTCACATGCGACAGGATATGCACGTCGCCAGCCAGCACGTCGATGTTCTCAACCCCGTTGAGCTGGGCATTGTGCTGCGTGTTCTCCACACTCCATTCGTCGATGTCATAGGCCACTACCGAAGAGGCACCGCATTTCGATGCGGCTATCGAGAGAATGCCTGTGCCACAACCGCAGTCGAGAACGGTCTTTCCCTTAAGATCGAGATTGAGCAACTCGCTTACCACCATCTGGGTGGTGGCGTGGGTGCCCGATCCAAACGCCATGCGGGCATCAATGGTGATGTCGATCTCTCCGTTGGTGACTTCTATGGGGTGCTTCGGATCGTGTATCACACAGCGGCCCTCAATCTCTATCGGGAGAAATCCTTCTTGCTCCCATGGCTCATTCCAGTCCTTATACTCGGCTTCCTCGATCGTGTAGCTCACGCTGGCTCCCTCGACAGGAAAATCGGCAAGCAAACGGTCGAGCAGTGAGCGGTCGAGCAAGTCTTCCTGCACATAGCCTACCAATTGGCCGTCTTGCTCCTCAAAGCTCTCAAAACCAGCCTCACCGGCGAAGGAACTGACGAGGTCGAGGCATGTCTGACGCAGATTGGCATCGTTGTTGGGCAGTATCACACTGAATTTCGCTGATAAATATCTCATGACGGGCTAAAATTTTCTGCAAATATATAAAAAATAGGGAAAAACCTACGCCCGTTTAGGGTTTTTCCTTAAATTTGCATAGTTTCAATGATTATTTTTGCATTGTGAAATAGTATAAACAATATAAATAAGGAGACAAGATATGAAAAAGTTCTTACTAATCACGTTCATTGTAGGCTTGGTTCCTATGTCATCCTTCGCACAGGTCGATGACATGTATTACGTACCGTCAAAGGCCGACAAGGAAGCACGGAAGGCTGCTGCTGAGGCCAAGGCTGCCAAAGAGGCCGCCGCTGCCTCACAGGCGCGCACCTATACGCCTCCAGCTCCTAAACCTCTCGATATGTCGGTCGATGAGTACAACCGCAGGCATCTGAGCAGCTCGTATGAGAAGATTGGCACCGACTCGGTGGGCAACGACATCATCGAGTTTAGTGCGGGCGACGGCACTTATCCTGCAAGGGTAGATACCGTCTATGTCTACAAATACGACGATAGTGATGATTTCAGATACAGTTCCCGGCTGGGACTCTTCGATGATTTCTATGGATGGTACTCACCATTCTTGTATGGTTGGAGAGGCTCCTACTGGAACAGCTTCTACTACCCATATTATGGCTCATGGTACATGAACCGCTGGTACGACCCCTGGTATCTGGGCTGGTATGGCTGGTACGACTGGTACGATCCCTGGTACTATGGCTATTATCGCTGGGGATGGGATCCCTGGTATTATAGCTACTATGGTTGGGGCTATCCCTGGTATGCAGGGTATGGTTACAGGTATGGCTGGTATGGGTACACCAGCTGGTATGGTGGCGGAAGTGGTATAGCCTATGGTGGCACCACTGGCACAAGAAATCATGGCAGTGTGGCTCACCACTCGGCAATGGCAGCAAGCACCATGTCGCACCGCGACGGCTATACCACGACGTCGAGAGGCACATTCGGTGGCAGGAGCGTGGCCAATGGCACCTATGGGTCTGGCACCGATATAAGGTCACATTCCAGTTCGTCACCACGTGCCGGATTCGGTGGCAGCCGTGCTACGTCAAGCTCGGGCAGCTATGGTGGCAGTTATGGGAGCAGCACGCCCAGCCGTGTCTCCACTCCATCCTCTAGTGGCGGTTCATACGGTGGCGGCAGCCGTTCTAGCGGTGGCTCATTCGGTGGCGGTGGCAGCCGCTCCGGCGGTGGATTCAGTGGAGGCGGTCACTCTGGTGGCGGCGGTGGCGGTGGCAGCCGCAGCCGCAGGTAGTCTTCCTGCTTAGCATTAATACTAGGTCACTACGACCAATTTACTCATACAATCAAAACACATGAAATGATGAAAACGAGATTTTTCTTGACGGCTGCTGCACTGGCGGTGCTCATGCCCGCCGCAGCACAGGAAACATACGAGAACGCAAAAATCGCAACCGAAGACCTCAACGGAACGGCACGCTATGTGGGTATGGGAGGCGCTGGCGACGCTTTGGGCGCTGATATCTCTACCATCTCCACCAACCCGGCCGGCATAGGACTCTTTCGCCATAGCAAGGTGGATGTTTCTGCAGGCATGGTGTCGCAGCAGAATGCCAGCGACTATTCCGAGGGTGATGCTACCAACTTGAGTTTCGACCAGGCTGGATTCGTGTGGGTGGCAAGGAAAGGCGACTCGTCGTTCTTCAACTTCGCCTTCAATTACCATAAGAGCCGCAACTTCGACTATATCCTGTCGGCCGACGATCGACTCAACGAAGCGTCGCAAAACAAGCTCACCTATATCAAGTTGTTCAACGACATGCTCTATCCTGTAAGCTCTGATGGATATGTCGACGATGAACATCCTTATCACTCTTGCAACCAGCTCGACGACATCTACTTCAGGAATCTCCTCTATGCTTCTGGCGAAGATAATGCATACTACTATCCTGCAGAAAAATATCTCTTCGACAGGGCGCACAAAGGATACATCGGTGAATACGACTTCAACTTCAGCGGCAATATCAACGACCGCGTATACCTCGGCGTCACCATGGGCATTCACGACGTGCACTACCGCCACGCCTCCGATTATACGGAGACCTTGATGAACAACCCAGAGAATATCACCTCACTCAACGTCTACGACGAGAGGAAAATCACCGGAACGGGTATCGATGTGAAAGTGGGTGCCATCTTCCGCCCCATCGAGTACTCTCCATTCTTGTTGGGCCTGAGCATCCATACTCCTACATGGTACGACCTCAACACACGCAACTACACCGAGGTTTCTGATGGCTCCTACACAGCCTATGCCAATGAGTCGTACGACTACAAGGTCTACACACCTTGGAAGTTCGGGCTCAGTGCCGGATACACCATCGGCCAGACGGTGGCTATCGGAGCGGCTTTCGAGTATGCCGACTATGGCAGCATGTCGACCCGGGTGAACACGGGCACGCACTACGACTACTACTGGGGTGATGCCTATACCTCGAGCGAGAAAGACAAGGAGATGAACCGCCACACTGAGCGCACCCTCAAGGGCGTGAGCACGCTGAAAGTGGGTGTTGAGGTGAAACCAATCAAGGAGATGGCCCTCAGGGCTGGATACAACCTCTCGACTGCTCTCTACAACAAGGATGGCTTCAAGGATGGTACACTCCAGTCGAATGGCTCTTACTATGCTTCTGCCACCGACTTCACCAACTGGAAGAACACCAACCGTTTCACTTGTGGCGTGGGATTCAACCTCGACAGGTTCAACCTCGACCTGGCCTATCAGTATAGTACCTCGGAGGGTGACTTCTATCCTTTCATGAGCTATTCTGATAAAGAATTCTACGACTATGACAACAAGGCCGGTGCAGTGAAGGTGGAAAACAAGCGCCATCAGTTGCTCTTCACCTTGGGATATACCTTCTGATAAGTGGAAATGATGCCATTGGCCTATACAAGCATTTGTTCTGGCCGGGCATAGCAGAATAGGGGTGTGACTTCGTGCAAGCACACCCCTTTTTTCTGTTTGTATATGGATAGTCGACAGTGCCAACCCTCTTTCGAAAAGAGTATTGCCCCTGACCGACAAGAACGCGTATCATTTCAGTTTTTGATATATTTTTGCAATTCGTCCAAAATACGTTATTATTTGTCAAAAAGACGCGTAACACTGTTTTTTTTCAAGTAGAATTTTGGAATTGAGATAATAAAAAACTAATTTTGCAGTCTAATCAATAAATGAAAATAAGATTAGTTTTTTTAGTGGTTAATTTAGTTTTAGTAAGTATGTTTGGGGATATGTCGGGAGACATGTCCCCTTTTTATTTGAGGTTTGAGGTTTGAGGTTTGAGGTTTGAGATTTGAGGTTTGAGGTTTATCATGCGAGCATGATAAACATCGGCGGCGGCTCAGCAATTCTCTTGCCCGATGTTGGAGGACTATTGTCTGAACTCCTGAACTCCTGGACTCCTGAACTCCTGAACTCCTGAACTTCTGAACTTCTGAAAAAAAAAGCGGGAGACAGCCATGCTGTTTCCCGCTCTATATTGTTGCTCAGTGTGTGCCCAAGGATAGCTGGCATCCACCGCGCAAATCAGTCTTCGTAATCGTCTGAAATCTCCTCTGCCTCTAGCCCAAGGTCCTCAGGATCGGTGTCGAAGGTGGTGCGATAACTCTCCTCGGTCAGCTTGTCCTCGTCGAATGCGTCGTCATCGTCGTCATCGGTGTCGTAGCGGTCGTCTACCTCTGGCAGGTCCTCATCGTCTGAGATTTCCTCCTCGTCCTTGTCCAGGTCTTCGTCGAACTTCATCCGTGGACGCTCCACCTCGGGTTTGTCCTTGGCGAAGATGGCTTCCACCCAGAGACCTTTCGAAATCTCAAGCACTTCGTAGCCGTCGGCGAGTTTGCGCTCGTAGATGCCTCCTGGCTTGCGCAGGCGCTCCTTCGGAAGGGTGGTGGTGCTTACGTCGAAACCACTCTCGATGATGTCCTTGATGCTCTGCGAAAGACTCTCCCAACCGCCACCGAAATTGCGCTCCAGCACTTCGAGCAACTTCGTTGTGCTGATGTGGTGGATGTTCTCGTAGGTGAGGTCGGTCACACGGAGGATGGGGCGCTTCTTCACAGCCCATTTCTCTTTCGTGCTGTCGTCCATGCGCAGTTGGCCTACCTTGAAGCCGCGCTCCTCATATTTCTTGATAATCTCGGGTTTGTCAACTTTCAGCTCCTCCAGGTCGAAAGCGCTCTTGATGATGTCGATGTAGTGACGTGCGTTGTCTTTGATGTCGGCATCCTTCTCAGCGGCTTCCCAAAGGCGGAAAATGTCGTTCTCTTGCAAATCCCAGATGTTGCTTTTGTTCAAAGTCTTCAAGGTCAGTGCCTTCTTGTCTTTCTGTCTCATAACAAGTCTTTGTATTTGGTTACAAATCAAATTCGTCTCTGTCGCGCAACACATCAAACTTCTGCCTGAACTGCCGCAGGTCGGTCAGTGAGATTTCTGCCGTGCAGGCTCCTTGCTTGCCGTCCTCGCACGAGCCTATCACACGGCCCCTGGCGTCGACTACCATGCTGCCTCCATCGTAGAGGCATCTCTGGTCGGCTCCCACACGGTTGGCGGCCAGTACCACACATTGGTTCTCAATAGCGCGGGCGCGAAGGAGAATATCCCATACCCTGCGGCGGCTGGTAGGCCAGTTGGCCACAATGATGATGCCATCGTAGTCCATGCGGTTGCGGCTCCATACGGGGAAACGCAGGTCGTAACAGGTGAGCAGCAGCCACCGCCATCCCTTGTAGTCGACGGTCACGCGCTCATTGCCACGATCATAATACTTGTCCTCACCACCGTAGCCGAAAAGATGGCGCTTGTCGTAGATGTGATAGTTTCCATCTGGCCTCACGAAGTAGTGGCGGTTGAAATAGGATGTCTTGCCGTCTCCAGTTGTTACCGCTGTGGCCACGCTGCCACTCAGTGCCGCACCCATCTCCTGGGCCTTGGCCTTCATCCATTCCAGCGACTTTCCCTCGCTTTCGGCAATGCCCTCTGGAACGGTGGCAAAACCAGTGGTCCACATCTCTGGCAGCACATACAGGTCGCTTCCCTCGTTCGAGGCCAGCAGCCCATTCACGTTCTCCCTGTTGGCATCGGGAGAGGCCCAAGTAATGTCGGTTTGGAGCAGTGTGACGCGCATGATGTGGTGTTGGCTTGCAAGCCTGATATCGTTGCGTTGCAAAAGTAAATACTTTCTCTCTTATTTGCAAGAATTTCGAAATGTTTTTTTGATACATGAATGGCTTGCGCTTTGCAAGGCCCAAAACGGCACATCCTCGTCGCTAACGAAAACTTTCATGTCCTTTTGCTCTGTTTTTCGATAAAAAAACGTAACTTTGCCAAAATCAACCATTACGGGTGTAATGAGTTGCTGCTAACTAAATAACAACATCAGAATGAGTCAACCACTTGCCGAAAGAATGAGGCCCAACAGCCTCGAACACTATATCGGACAGAAACATCTCGTGGGTGAAGGGGCTGTGCTGAGAAAAATGATCGACTCCGGAAGGGTGTCGTCGTTCATCCTGTGGGGACCTCCCGGGGTGGGGAAGACCACCCTGGCGCAAATCATTGCCAACCAACTGCATACGCCTTTCTACACCCTCAGTGCCGTGACCAGCGGTGTGAAAGATGTGAGAGAGGTTATCGAGAAGGCCAAGAAAGGACGCTTCTTCAATGCCGCCTCGCCCATACTCTTCATCGATGAGATTCACCGGTTCAGCAAAAGCCAGCAAGACTCACTGCTTGGAGCAGTGGAGAAAGGGGTGGTCACGCTCATAGGTGCCACGACAGAGAACCCTTCTTTCGAGGTCATCCGCCCATTGCTGTCCAGATGCCAGCTCTATGTGCTCAAACCCCTTGAGAAAGACGATTTGCTCGAACTGCTTCACCGTGCCATCAATGAGGATGTGGTGCTCAAGGACCTGAAAATCGACCTGCAGCAAACAGGAGCCCTGCTCAGATACAGTGGGGGCGACGCACGCAAGCTCCTCAATATCCTCGAACTGGTGGTCGATGCTGCTGGCAACGGCGATGTGGTGGTCAACGACAGCATCGTGGAGAATTGCCTGCAGCAAAATCCGCTTGCCTACGACAAGGATGGCGAGATGCACTACGACATCATCTCGGCATTCATCAAGAGCATTCGGGGAAGCGACCCCGATGCGGCGCTCTATTGGATGGCCCGGATGATTGAGGGAGGCGAGGACCCGCAGTTCATCGCACGCCGACTGATTATCAGCGCTGCCGAGGACATCGGCCTGGCCAATCCCAATGCGCTGCTGCTGGCCAATGCGGCCTTCGATGCCGTGATGAAAATCGGATGGCCTGAGGGACGGATCCCACTCGCCGAGGCGACGGTCTATCTGGCCACCAGTCCAAAGAGCAACTCGGCCTACCTCGGTATCGGGGCAGCGCAGCAACTGGTGACGAAAACGGGCAACTTGCCCGTGCCGCTCCACCTGAGAAACGCACCCACTAAGCTGATGGCCGACTTGGGTTACAGCGATGGATACAAATATGCGCACGACTACCCGGGGAATTTCGTCGAACAGCAGTTCCTGCCCGACCAGGTGCGTGGAGAGCGCTTGTGGCATGCGCAGCATTATCCTTCGGAGGAAAAACTTTATCAAAACATGCTTCGTTGCTGGGGCGACAGATTCAAAGAATAATCAGAGAGGAATGGAAAAATCAAATATTGTAATTCTCGACGGATTCACCGTCAATCCCGGCGACTTGTCATGGGATGCTTTCAAGGAAATGGGCAACCTTATCGTCTACGACCGCACTGCTCCAGGCGAGGTGGTGGAGAGAGCTGCCGATGCCGACATCGTGCTTACCAACAAAGTGGTGCTCGACAGAACGGTCATCGAATCGCTCCCACGACTGAAGTATATTGGCGTGCTGGCCACAGGATACAATGTGGTCGACTTGCAGGCGGCGGCCAGTAGGGGAGTGGTGGTGACCAACATTCCCGCATATAGCTCCGACAGCGTGGCACAGATGACCTTCGCTCATATCCTCAATATCACCAACCGGGTGGAGCATTATGCGCAACTCAATGCCAACGGAAGGTGGACGGTCAATCCCGACTTCTGCTATTGGGACACACCGCTCACCGAACTCTCCGGAAAGGTGCTGGGTATCGTCGGACTGGGGAACATCGGATCAAAGGTGGCGCGCATCGCGCGCGACTTCGGCATGGATGTGTTCGCCCTTACCAGCAAAGACTCCGCGTCACTGTCCGAGGGAATTCAGAAGACCACGCTCGACGGACTGCTCGCCGTGTCCGATGTCATCACCCTCCATTGTCCGCTCAACGACAATACCAAGCAGCTCATCTGTGCCGAGACCATTGCGAAGATGAAACAGGGCGCTATCGTTATCAATACTGGCCGTGGGCCACTTGTCAACGAGAACGACGTGGCCGAGGCGCTCTGTTCCGGTCAACTGGGCGGATATGGGGCCGATGTGCTCTTCAGCGAGCCGCCAACGCCCGATAACCCGCTCTTGCAGGCCCCCAACGCCTATATCACACCCCACATCGCATGGGCCACTACCGAAGCCCGTATCCGTCTCGTCGAGGCGGCGGCGAAAAACGTGAAGGCTTTCCTTGGAGGAGCGCCCATCAACGTGGTCAATATGTAAATCCCGCGTCAACCATCGAGGGTAAGGTATGGACGGGAAACAACTCGGCGAATAAGAAGAAGACCTAAAATCAGCTGCAAATAGGGCCAAAATCCTTGATAAAACACCCAATGCCGACTTTTTGAAGAAATTTTCTCCAAAAAATTTGGCGGAAACAAAAAAAACGCCTACCTTTGCAGTCGCAATTCAAAAAACAATGGCTCCCTAGCTCAACTGAATAGAGCATCTGACTACGGATCAGAAGGTTGCGGGTTTGAATCCCTCGGGAGTCACTTGAAAATCAAGGAGTTACGAAGACGTAACTCCTTTTTTCGTGTCTATGGGGAACACCACGGGAACACAGGCCATGGGGTTTCCACGTAGTCATACGTGATTTTTTATTGTCATTTGTGGTCAACTTGTCATTTCGCTTCTCAGGCTTTTCTGGCAACAATTGGGCTATTTTACTCCGTCGGTTCATCCTCAAAGGGCAGGGAGCCGAGGAATCTGTCGAAATCACTTTGGAAAAGACGGTCTTGGATGACCCGGTATTTCTCAAACTCCGTCTCGGCATGTTCCTTCGCCTGTTCGGCGGTAACATGCCCAGGCGTTTGCAAAACCTCATTTCCACCAGCAGCCAGGATGGTGTCTATCCGCTTCGCCCAGTCCTCCATTGTCATGGGGATGCGGCGCTTGGCCATACGCTCGGCCAGCTCGAGCACACCATTCACCAACTGTCCCATGTCCGCCAGCTCCAACTCCTTCAGGTAGTTCTTGGCGACGACGACATCCGTCTTCACGATTTTCCCGTCAGGCGCATTCTCCCACGAGGTCAGCCCCATGTGCTCCTGTTCTGCATCGGCCCGCTCCACGATCAGTTCCGCAGCGGTATGCCCGTGTACGGCGTAGTGCATTTTGTTTTGCACCATCTTGAAGAACAGCCGTGTGGTAGGCGCGTCGCGGTTGTAGTCGATGGCCGTGGCATAGATGTCCGTCAGTTTCTGGTAGAACCGTCTTTCCGAGAGACGGATTTCCCTAATCTCTGCCAACAGATGCTCGAAGTAATCCTCGCCGAGGAACGTCCCGTTCTCCATCCGCTTCTTGTCGAGCACATAGCCACGGATGGCATACTCACGCAGCACGCTCGTCGCCCACTGCCGGAACTGTGTGGCACGGATGCTGTTCACCCGGTAGCCGACACTGATGACGGCATCGAGGTTGTAGAACTGTGTCAGGTAATTCTTCCCGTCGGAAGCAGTTGCCGAGATTTTCTCGGTAACTGATTCCTTGTTCAATTCACCGCTGGCGAAGATGTTCTTCAGATGAAGACCTATATTGTCTGTCGAGCAGTCGAACAGCATACCCATTGCCTTTTGGGTACACCATACTGTCTTGTCCTTATAATAAAACTCCACGCCTTGCTCCTTCCCCTCAATTTGGAAGATCAGGAACTCTGCGGTGCTATTTCTTATTTCTCTGCGTTTTGCCATATCATGAATGATTATCGGTCTTCCTTTATATCTCCAGTTCACTCACTTGTCTCTCCAAATCCTCATTCAGTGAGAGGCCTTCTTTCCGCAATGTTTCCATTGCCTTGTATAAATCGCCGAGTCGTGACATAATATATTCCTATAAAATGAGATACTCTAATTGTTTTTATTAGTCTAAAACCTTATATTGCTGATTAGGATGATTAGGTGTCCCTGGGTAAAGCATCTGTATCTTTTTGGAAGCAAGCAGCAAAGGAATAACATGATTTCTAAGATATTTTGAATCGCGATTAATTCTTGTCGAAAGGTCTTCTAATGAGATCCATTCACAGCAATTGGACATAATAAGATTCTGTAATTCCTCACGTGACAATCTCTTCTTTATAAGGGTTACCACATTTGACTCTAAGGTTGCCACATTTGACTCTAAGGTTGCCACATTTGACTCTAAGGTTGCCACATTTACATCTTCTGAGGTTGCCACATTTGTCTCTGAGGTTGCCATATTTGCCTCTGAGGTTGCCATATTTAAGAAATCTGGTCCTTTCTGTGGTAACATATAACGCATACCCCTACCATATCCTTCTGACACTAAGAGTCCTTTTTGTGTCATTGTTTTCAGTATATTGGCAATCTCCGATTTGTGGAGACTCAAAGAATACCTCAGCCTCATGTTTGTCACGGAACCTTCATCACAGGCCAACGCCAAAATGGATAGCACATGATGGTCAAAACTATTCGCAATAATACCGAACTTTTCAGTCAGTTTAGATTTTGCCTTTTCTGACAAGAACGACTCCATGGGCATTACGAGAACGACCTTGTCTGGCCCTTGCTGTTCGTATATGTTTGGCGATCGCCAGTTTGCTTCCCTCCAGCCTTTCATAATTTTGTCCGTACCACTACCAGCTTTTTCCGCTACACCAATCATGGAGAACATTTTCTGCAGCGACTTGTTGCGACAGACACTTTCGCCTCCTGTATAATATTGGTCGAGTGATACCAACAACGTACCAGGGTTTGAGAATACGAAGCGATGTAATTCATGACGCACCACTAAAGAAGCATTGATAGAATAATCGGCATGGATACACAGGTTAATCAGTGCTTCTCTTACGGCTATGTGAGCTGGTGTATCCTCTTTTCGGATGTTCCCCTCAAGGATAAATGGTTTAGGGAGTGCCGACTGCAACCTTGGCAACACACGTTGATAATAATTGAAAAGATTGGCTTCCCAAGTGCCGTCTGCACAAATACGGTTTGTCCAACGTATGCTTTCCTCCTCCGTCAGATGCTCTTGATAGTCGGGGAAGAAATGTGGCGTACATTCGACATCGGTTATAGCCTGTGTTTTACCAAACATCAAGAGTCCTGCTACGGTAAAACCTTCTTCGCCTGTCTGACGGTCTCTCCGGTAGCCACCCAACATACGAAGTAGTTCTATATCGCTCAGAGTATGCCATGGATGGTCGGGATGTGATACTTTGAATAGTTGTCGATAGCCAGCCAAAGCATCTTTGTCAATATCCTCTATGGTATAATTCTTTAGAATGCGACTATCAACAGGTCGTGAGTCGTCTGCATCTGCAAACATACGTCGGACCTCTTGCTCAGTACATTTATAGTCGCCCTCATAGTTCCGTTTATAAGTTCCTTTATACGGTTCGTTAGTTCTGTAAACAGGACGAAGTTCTCTTGGCGCACGAGGGACAAAGAACAACATAAAGCCGAAACCCTTATAGTTCCCAACGATAACATCCTCCTTGCGCATAAGATTATGACTGATAGTTGAATGATTGTTTACATTGTTCCAGAAATCCTTTCGGTACTTTTCTATCTGTTCTGGAGAAAGGTTATCAAGAAAGAATATCCCGTTTTTCTCCTTAACTCCAAGTACAATTGTACCGCCATCAGTGTTGGCAAATGCGGAATAAGTATCCCAGAAATTACCAGGGAAACCACCTGCAGCACTCTTAAACTCCAAATCATCGCTCTCATTTTGAACGAGTAATGACTCCAAATAATCATTGAAATCGGAGATGTTTCTTACTTCTATCATATTATTCGTCTGTTATGGTATCATCAGCCCTCTATATTCAAGGTCGTTCTTCATCATTTCTTCCATTTGATGCGTCTCAAGGTCTTTTTGCTTCAGACACTTTTCCTTTTTGTTATCAGCTTCATATAATACTTATACAAAACCGAATTTTACACAATCACTCATCATCTTGTCCACCTCTCTTAAAAAATGTGTTGTGTCAAGGAAATAGCTGGGATATGCCTCTTGCAATTCTTGTATTTTAGGTACAGAGACTAGAACAACTGCATTTTTTCTCTCATCTAACCCCTTTTCTAATCGTGAATAAAGATTTGAAGCCTCTTTTTCTTTTTCTCGTGGGAATGCTTTTACTCTAACTGTTTTCAATTCAAAATTTATGTTTAAGATATAATACCCATCTTTATATTTGTCCCTTTTGGCAAAGTTGGTAGAAATGCTGATAGCTTTTAATTTGTCATTGAACATATGCTCTTTATTCAAAGTATATAGTTCTTTCATTAAAGACCTTTTATCATAACCTTTTTCTTTATGTTCTTCCAATATTGGACTTCCCTCTTTTATTGCAAATAAAGAGCTGGTAATTTTGAAAAAATCCATCCATTCTTTTTCTCCTTGACTTGCTTTTAACGCAGAATTTGTAATCAGTTCAGCAGTTTCAACAGCCATTGCCCATGAATGCTGTAATTTCGTTCTAAGTTGAAGTTCAATTTTCAAACCATCAACATCATTGTTATCTGAATGATATTTATAAACAAAATGCACACTTCTATATCCACTAGTTTTTTTAGGGGTATCAATGTAACTTACAGGTGCTTTTGTAAATTCAAAATGCTCTGGAATATTCTCTGTTATGAAAGACAATGCTTTATTTAAAACGCTCATTGTTGGAACCACAATACGCAATCCTCCAATATCTTGCAACGTCCCTAATTTAGATTGAGGATTCCGATCCAATTTGTTTTGTATTGAAGAAAATCTCTTTAACCGATGTGAGACTAAATATATACTAATATTTTTTCTCAATAGCAAGGATAGTATAGCATTTTTCAGTTCGTCTAAAACAGGAAGATGTAATGATCTCCAATCATTAATAACTTCCACAGCTTTTGAATACTCTTCTTTATCTGTTGAAGAAAGAATAGTCAATCCCGCTTTTGTTATTTTATTACTCGAATATTTCATTGTATGTTATATTATTAACGATTAAAACGTTCGTATTAACTTTTTCATATTCTTCTCGTGTAATTGACTTCTCAAAATCCACAATGAAGAGTTCGTTATTCTATTGTTTTGCATAGATGCTAGTGCAAAAGGCCATGTTTCTGGGAGTCTTCTGTCCAATGTAAATACTTTAATACAGGTTTTAGAGTTTTACCCGTCTTCTTATCTATATTGGCAATAATTATTAATTGAATAAACATTTTTATAGTATCCTCTGGGACTTCATGACCACATGTGAATCTCTTTCCATTGTTCATTTCCGATAAGGGTGTCTTAGTATGTATATCAGTTGCCTCATATCCATAAGCATTATAGCGACCAGTATATGTTCTTTTATACTTCCATGTATAAACGTAGGAATCACCAAAAGCACATTCAGTAAAGTCTGTGATAAGCTTTTTTACCCTATACTGCGTTATTAAATAGTCAACGACGTAGAATAATACTGCCAACATTGTAATAATAGTTAGCCAAGCCCAAAGCGGAAGTTGAATCTCCCAAAAAGATTGATTTGATACTAAGCTATAAAAATATGTGCCAATGACGCATATACCGACTTCATAAAGAATTCTTTTTAAGGTATTCATATTATCACTTTTTTAAAATATTTTTCTTTTCGTACTCTTCTCGTGTGATTGGAGTCTCTGGGTCTACGATGAGGACTTCATCGTAGGTCAGGCCGTAGAGGTGATAAACGAGGAGGTCGATTTTTACTTCCTCCTGTCCTATATTCTTGTCAAATTCTTTATAAGCAATTATAATATCAATTATACTTGCCAATTGTTCTTTTTGGGCTGTTGATACAATTGGCAGCGGAAGACGTGCTAATTGGTTGGTTCGCATTTTAGTAAAAGCTCCTTGTGTTAGCTCAAATGCTATTTTTTGAATAAAGAATGTTGCGAAAGTAGAATTCAAAATAGCTAAGAGAACTTTTAAATCATTATTATCATAAGTAGTCTTAGGGTAAATCGCATATAGCGAACTTAAGAAGTATCTATTTTCAAAGTCCAAACACGCAGTTATCCTATTTCCTGCTTCACGAATAGCAATTTTAGGACGCTCGTAAAACGTCTTATTCTTCCAGTTTCTAGCTAACCAATCTCCATACTTAATGAATACATCGCTTTCTTTTATGCAATAACGCTCTATACCTTTCCCTCTAAGCGTTTTCTTCCAAGGTTTTGGAAGGCATACATTTGACTTTTGTACATACTCTTTATCATTACCTGTCTTTATACATTGCCTTAAAAAACATTTATCCCCTAGGGTTTTGAATTTTCCTACTTTTAAGAAAATACTTCTTTCAACATCATTAAGAGAAATGTCAAATGTAAAGTTGTTAGTTTGTTCGACATCAACAACTTTCAGATAGTAGTCCACAGGCAAATTGAGTTTAGTAACATCACATACATTTTTTTTAATACCTATTTTGGTGAATGATATTCCTTTTTGCATTCTTAAAATACATGTATGTACAACAGCATCAAACACATCTACTCCGAAGTTGACAATTTCTTTTATACCGTACTCATGAATTAACTTATATCTTAGTTTTTTAGAATATAGATTAGATAAAATTGTATTAGGATTGATGAAAACGAGAGTGCCATTGTTCTTAAGTAGCAACATTCCTTGCTCTATAAATAATTCATACAAATCAACGTGTCCTTCAATGATAGTGAAACACCTTTGATATTTATTCTTTTCATCAGTTCCCACTGAAACATAGGGTGGATTTGCTATCACAATATCAAATCCTGTGAAATCCCCATTTTTATCCAGGAGTGCGGGGAACTCAAAACGCCATTCAAAAGCTTGGTCGTAGATTTTGTTAGATTCTATTTCGGCTCGCTGCTGCTCTAAGGCTTTCAGTTCCTTTTGCAGAGCCTTGATTTTCTTTTCGTTCTCTTTCTTCTTGTCGCCAAAGAAGTCACCCATCTGCAAGTTGGCAATGGCTCCACGAACTTTAGCAATCTTTCCTTTTTCTTTGTCGTTGAGTTCTGTCTTTACAGCACGCTTGATATCTTCTATCTTTTGGCGGAAATTGTCTTTCTGTGTGTGGTCGGAAATATCGGTATAGTCATAGACCCACTGGCGATAGTCGTCAAGGGTGTAGTGCGTGCCATTCTTTTGATTGTAGTCCTTAAGCACGTTTTGGAATGGGGCATCGAGGGCAAAACGATGCAGCAGGGAGTCACCACATATAATCTTATAGTCAAGGTTGGGCAATGGCTGCGGCTCATTCTCGTCAACCACTAATGCCAGCCAGAAGCGGAGGCGGGCTATATCTACGGCACCTTTCTCAATATCCACACCGTAGATATTGTTCTGGATGATGTCACGTTTCACCTTGGCATACGAAAAGTCTTCATTCTTGCCAATAAAGCCATAGAGCAAATGACGGCAATCGAACAGAACATTCAGCACACCCATAGGGAATGCACCTGAACCAATGGCTGGATCGCAGACCTTTACAACGGACAATGCTTTGTTGACCAGTCTTGCGTTCTCCTTATTTTGCAGAATCGGCTCTACCTCTCTTTGTTTGATCAGTGAGTCGATGGCAGTATGCAGTTCTTCTGGCGCATGACTTTTCAAATACTGGGCAACGCTCTCCTGACTCATATACTGCACAATCTCCTTGGGCGTATAGAAAGCACCTTTGTCTTTGTTATCTTCGAGCAGGTTCTCGAAGATATGACCAAGCATTTCGGGATCAATGCCGATTTCCGAGTCCTCCGGGTCGTTCTCGTCGATGGTGAAGTTATACATGGCGAAGAAGTCCATGAGTTCCTTGAAATAGTCGTAGGGGAAATCAATGTCTTTCTTGTCTAACTCGTCCTTATCGAAAAGGCCACCGTTCAAGTATGGAATCTTGATATTCTCACCAAGCCGCGAATCGGCAAGATCATTGCCACGACGTTCATTTAGCGTATTGAAAAACAGCGGTTCAAGAACATCGCTCAGCAAGCGGTCGTTACCCTCATAACTATCTATCAAGTGATTCAGATAGAATTTATCTCCACCGTTCCAGCCTTGTTGAATGGCAGGTACTCCCATCCAGCCTTTCTTCTGCAAGAACTGAAGGAATACCAGTCGGCCTAAGAGTTTCTTTACATAGTCACGGTTCTCTTTGGTGTCGTCATTGATATGATTGAGGAACTTCACATAACGTTCCTTGTAGCCATTGAAGAAATCCTTGTTCAGACGCTCAACCGAGAAGGCATCCTTGATGTTATCAAACGAGATGCCGTTGCGCTGCAAGGCATCGAATCGCCCAACAGGAGTATTGTAATAGTTGTCACTTTCTCCGAATACATAAGTAAAACGCTTGGCAGCAATATTCTCGCCCTTCATGTCGCACACAAAAGACAAGCGCCAGACAGAACCACTATCGAAAACAACAAGGGCTGCATCGAACTCGCCCCAATTAGGATTGATGAAAGACTTAACAAGATTACGCAAACCAACACGTTTGCGGGCTACATTGCCGTGCTGTATCTGATAATAGAACAGACCGATGCGGTAGCTGTCGGTCGTGTCGATGGCTCCGAGATAATACCCCTGCTCATCTTCTGTCGTACCTTCAATGCGCTCAGGTTCTGCCTTTAGTTCTGTCGCTTGAAAAAAGTGCTGCAACATCTGTTGCCATTCATGTGCATTGAATGGCTGCTGGAATATCTGGCGGAGGTTGTCTTTACTGTATATCATAAAAACTATTTTTCAAAGCGTTACAATTTGTAACCGTTTTATTTTATATAAATGTTTCGGAAATGATGATTTGCGGGTCAGAAACTTTTGGTACCGCCTCTTCCTGCTTTTCCTTGCTGATGGTCTGGTATTCATCAACAAGAGAAAGGACTTCTTTTTTCAGCTT
>Ga0256407_10003302_pt1 | contig 28906 bp, 13 predicted proteins | sample RumenRJG_04DNA_FD_193489 | JGI IMG/M metagenome (GOLD analysis project Ga0256407, IMG submission 193489) | Bovine rumen microbial communities from Lethbridge, Alberta, Canada - RJG_04 | ecosystem: Host-associated > Mammals > Digestive system > Stomach > Rumen | place: Canada: Alberta...
TCTATCCGGGTGAAAAAGTCAACTTCCAAAAGCAGACAAGACAGTACAAGGCACTGGCACAACTCAACAACTTCCTCGCGCTCAATCCCGCCTATCAGTCAAACCGTTACGTCTCGCACTGCGATGTACTGCGGATGTTTCGTGAGCAGTAACCTGTAATAGTCATTAACAATAGTTATGAAAGGTTAGTCGCATATTATTTGGCTATTCCGAAAAAGACGCTTAACTTTGCATTATAACAATATAAACACAACACGTGGCAATGCCACACAACCATTAACATCAAAAACATTATGAAAGAACTGAAAGGAACAAAGACAGAGAAGAACCTCCAAGAGGCTTTTGCTGGTGAGAGCCAGGCACGTAACAAATACACTTACTTCGCATCCAAGGCACGTAAGGATGGCTACGAGCAGATCGCTGCTATCTTCGAGGAGACCGCTCAGAACGAGAAGGAGCACGCTAAGCTGTGGTTCAAGTATCTTGAAGGCGGCGATCTCAAGAGCACACGCGAGAACCTCAAGGCTGCCGCTGACGGCGAGAACTACGAGTGGACTGACATGTACGCCCACATGGCTAAGGAAGCTGAGGAGGAAGGCTTCACAGAGATCGCCTACAAGTTCCGCGCTGTCGCTGCCATCGAGAAGACTCACGAGGAGCGCTATCGCAAGCTGTTGAAGAACATCGAGGATGCTCTCGTCTTCAGCCGCGACGGTGATGCCATCTGGGTTTGCCGCAACTGCGGACACGTCGTTGTTGGTCCTAAGGCTCCCGAGGTTTGCCCCGTCTGCAAGCATCCGCAGAGCTTCTTCGAGCTCAAAGCTGAGAACTTCTAAGCAAAGAAAGTTCCTACTGAAAGATAATAATAAAGCAGTGACCCTCCCAGCGAGGGTCACTGCTTTTTTATTTCAATCCCCACACATCAGCGATAGGTTTGAACACCACCTTGCCTTCAACGATGTTCAGGCCTTTGCGCAGGGCCGGATTGTCTTCACATGCTTTGCGCCATCCCTTGTCAGCAAGCTGCAAAGCGTATTTCAACGTAGCGTTGGTCAGTGCCATGGTCGACGTGTTTGGCACTGCACCGGGGATGTTTGCCACGCAGTAATGCACGATGCCGTCTACGGTATAGACCGGTTCGGCATGTGTCGTCGGATGGGAAGTCTCAAAACAACCACCCTGGTCGATAGCCACATCGACCAATACCGTTCCGGGCTCCATCAGACTGAGCATGTCGCGTGTAATCAAATGGGGAGTCTTGTCACCGGGGATCAATACTGAGCCGATGACGATGTCTACATCGCGCAACTCCTGCCGGATGTTGTGCTCAGACGAGTAGAGTGTCGTCACATTAGCCGGCAACTCGATGCTCAACTGACGCAGACGGGGCAAAGAAATGTCCGTGATCACCACATCAGCACCCATACCTGCTGCCATGCGAGCGGCTGCCTCACCGACAGTACCACCGCCGAGGACGAGCACCTTCGTCGGTTTCACGCCGGGCACACCACTGATGAGCTTCCCCTTTCCGCCTTTTGTCTTCTGAAGATAATAGGCACCATTGAGAACAGCCATGCGTCCGGCCACCTCACTCATCGGGCGCAGCAACGGCAGACTGTGGTCTACTTCCTCCACCGTCTCGTAGGCCAGACACACTGCACCGCTCTTGATCATAGCCTCAGTCAACGGCCGGTCACTGGCAAAATGGAAATAGGTGTAGACCAACTGGTCTTTGCGAATCAGCGCATACTCCGGTTCGATCGGTTCCTTGACCTTGATAATCATATCCGACTGGGCATAGACATCCTCGATCGTCGGCAGTATCTCGGCACCTACGTGCTCGTATGCCTCATCAGCGAAACCACTACCCTCTCCGGCCGTATGCTGTACGAAGACCTGGTGCCCATGCTTAATCAACTCGGCGACACCGGCGGGAGTCATGCCTACACGACTCTCACCCTGCTTGATCTCTTTGGGAATTCCAATTTTCATCATAGCGAATTAGACTTTAAGGAAAACAAAATGATAAAAAACACATGCAATGACATTCGTCACTTCACTTGCAAAAATAAGAGATTTGGGGATAGGATGTACCTTTGTCCACCCGCTTTTTTATTTATTTAACCAATAGGAACGGGCATTGCAACCAATAGAAATAAATCCTACAAAAAGTTCTCTACGGCAACTTGCATTATAGAGAAAGAAAAATCAAAAAAAAAGGAGTTGAACGCCGGAAAAGCATTCCAAAAGTGAGAAAGCAGTGATTTCATTGTGTCATCTCGGTGATTTTACCTCATCAAATCACCGCTTTGATGAGGTAAAGTCACCGAGATGATCGAAAAAACTCTATAGAATTTCGTGAGAAAAAGCTGCTTTTTAAGCAAGAAACAATGTAAAGGATATTCAAGTCATTGGCCGTCAGACAATTATATATCACTGACAAAAATCGGGAAATCAGGCCCAAGACCACACCTGCTCGCAAAAATCGCGTTCTCGCGCCCGTTTTTTTGTCAGTTTATCCAACAATCGCTATTCTCCTTTGCAACCGCCCCTGTTCATAACACCTCCATTACGCACAAAGCCCCACACTGACTCAGTCCGAAAACATCAGTGTGAGGCCCTGATTTCTATCGCCATGCGATGCTCGTTTCAGTCTCTTCTCATGTCCTTGATGAAAGTGACAGTTTGCGCGATCACTGCGACAGAAGCCGTTACGACAATCATAATCGTTACCATCTCTAAATTTTCCTTCCTATTATATCCTTTTTAATTTTTTACAATGCAAAGGTATTGCCAAATATTGAAAGACGGTCTGTCTCCCCTTCTCTTTCTTGCTTTTACACTTGAAAAAGTTGACACACGTCAAGACCCCAGATTTACATCAATCGTAAACATCAACAAACAAAAACGCCCGGGGCAAATAGCCTCGGGCGTATTCTCTCATTTTTCAGTTCGAGCTAACGATTACTTAGCCTGAGCAGCAGTTGTGTCTGCAGGAGCTGCAGCAGAGTCTGTAGCAGCGCTGTCTGTTGTGTCAGCAACAGCTGTTGTGTCAGAGTCAGTTGCAGGAGCAGCGCTCTGGTTCTTATTACCACAAGATGCGAAAGACATAGCTGCGATAGCTACGAACATAAAAACTAATTTCTTCATTTTCTTTGCTTTTTAAATCTGTAAAACAATCATTTGTTTATTAACAACGCTGCAAAGGTACGCATTTTTTCAATACGTTGTTCTTTTTTTAGCAACTTTTTTATGCGTCTCGTGTAACTTTTTTAAAACAAGCTGATAACCAGATACTTGCAGACTGCAAACAAAAGTTAACCTCAAAGCTTTCTTTCTTGGTTCTCCGCTTCTCCCGACTTTCCGCGCAGTCATTCGCTCGGCGTCTACCTGCTCCGGGGATGCCTACAGCCCAGCAGAGCTCGCCGGCAGAGAGCCTCTTCCCCTGCCAGACTGCTGCTTCGCCGTGCGGCACTCTCAATCATAAGGCACCAGCGGCGCATTACAGGTAGTCTTTGGGCAGCACGTCGAACTGTTTCTTGAAGCAGCGCGAGAAGTATTTCGGCGTGTTGAAGCCTACGCGCGCCGCAAGGTCCACGATGGTGATCGAAGGTTCTGCACGCAGGAGCTTCGCAGCCTCATCGAGACGGATGCTGTTGACAAACTCCACGATGGTCTTGCCCGTGAGCGCGTGCACCTTATTATAGAGAGTCGACGAGCTGACGAGCATCTCCTTGGCGAAGGCCTCGCGGTCGAATGCCGTGTCATCGAGATGGTCCAGCACGATCTGCGTGGCCCGCACCATGAAAGCCTTGTCGGGATCGCTGCCCGAGGGCGCCTTTGTCTCGGCATGTTGTTGGAGTATGGCTTCCTGCCGGGCGTTGTTTCTGACCTTTTGCCGGTTGGCGATGAGCATGTCGGCACGCAGCGTGAGTTCCTCAAACGAGAACGGCTTCGTGATGTAAGCGTCCGCACCGATGGCATAGCCCTCGTTCTCGTCTTCCTGCCGGTCCTTGGCGGTGAGCAGGATGACGGGCAGCTGCCAGAAGCTCTGGTCGTTTTTGATCCGCCGCGTGAGCTCGATGCCATCCATGACAGGCATCATCACGTCGGTGACCACAATGTCGAGCCGCTCTTTCTGTATCGTGTTCCACGCCTGCTTGCCGTTTTTCGCCGTGATCACCCGGTAGTGCTTGCTGAGCGCCTGCTTCATCAGCTCCAGCAGGTCGGCGTTGTCTTCCACGACGAGCATGGCGGGCACGTTGGCTTTGACCACGACACGCTCCTCGCGGATGCCTGGCCCGGTCTCGTTATTGTTCGTGAGATAGCGCATCGTCTCGCTGTCCACCTCCTTGCCGATCACCGAGGTGTCGATCTCCTGGGAGGGGTATGCCTTTTTGTTTACGGGTATCGTCACGGTGAACGTTGTGCCCACGCCCTTGCTGCTCTTGCAGTGGATCGTGCCGTGATGGAGCGCCACGAGTTCGTGGACGAGCGCCAGGCCTATGCCCGTGCCTCCGGTGTTCTGTCGTCGGTAGTCGCCGTCGAAGAATCGGGTGTAGAGATGGTTGAGCTGTTGCCTGTCCATGCCGATGCCGTTGTCCTCCACGCTGATCATCGCCATGGAGTCCTTGACGACGAGCGAGAGCAGGATGTGGCCGCTGTCGCGGTTGTATTTGATGGCGTTGGAGAGCAGGTTGTAGAGGATCTTGTCGAGCTTGTCGGTATCGAACCATGCAGTAGCCTCCTTATCCGGCAGAGCAGTCTCAAGGCTGATGCGTTTCTGCTCAGCCATGGGCCTGATCTCTTCCACCACGTTGCCGATGAACGCGGCGAGGTCGCCACGGCTCACCTTCAGCCGCAGCTGTCCGGCCTGGCTCTTGCGTACCTCGAGTATCTGTGTCAAGAGGCGTTTGGTGCGCTGGATGTTGTTGTCGATGACTCCATATTCGTCCTCATATTGCGGTGCCATTGATCTCAGCTTGTAGATCGTGGCATAGATGACCGTCAGCGGCGTAAGCAGTTCGTGTGTGATATTGGTCAGCATCACGCCCATGCGCAGCCGGTTTTGCGTGCGCAGGTGCTCACGATACCAGTGTATCGTGGCGAAGGTAGCCGCACAGAGGAGTACTATATATATAAGGTATGCCCACCACGACGCATACCACGGCGGCAGCACTCTGACGGTGACGCGATAGTCCATCTCCTGCCATTGCCCGTTGCTGCCCGCGGCGCGCACGCGCAGGTGGTACGTGCCCGATGGCAGGTTTTGATACGTCGCACTGTGACTGCCGCCTGCGCAGTATTTCCAGTCGTCGTCATAGCCTTCGAGCATATAGGAGTAGAGATTCTTCTTGGCATTGCCGTAGGAGAGCAGCGCGAAATCAAAGCTGATCTTCTTCACCGACGTGGGCAGTGTGACGCGACGCGTAAACGACGGCGACTCTCGGGAGATGCGCTGCCGCAGCGTGCTGTCGGTCATCTGTCGCCACGGCTCATCGTTGACGACGATGTCGGTGATGATCAGCCGGTAGTTCGTCTTTTGCTTCTTTGACATGGCGGACGGGTCAAAGGCGATGAAACCATGTCGGCTGCCGAGATAGATTTCCCTGCCGAAAGCAGCGATGCTGTTTTCCGAGAACAGCAGGTCGCCGAGTCCGTCCTCACGCGTGTAGTAGTTGACATCCGTCGGCTTGCAGTCCTTGTCGAGGCAAAGGCGGATGAGACCATGGTCGGACGTCAGCCACAGGTCACCCCCACCGTCCTGAGCGATGGCGAGGACACGGTCGCCAGCGAGGTGATAGTCGCGGTTTTTAGCCTCAAAGCGGTCACCGGCAGCATTGTAGAGGAAGAGACCGCCGCTGTTGGAGATGGCCCACAGCCGTCCCTCGCGGTCTTGCAAGCAGTTGGTGGCGTCGTCGACGGCAAAGTTGCCCTGTTGCGGCGCGTACTGCCTCACGCTCATACGGGCATGGCGGCCGTCGGGCTTCACCACGCAGATGATGCCCTCGTTGTCGGTAGCCAGCCAGATGTTGCCCTGCCGGTCCTCGCTGATGCCACGGATGTCGCAGTTCGAAAGGTCGCGGCTGCCTTGCCGGAGCGTGACCTGGGAGCCGCGGCCGTCGGGCAGCACCATGCTCAGACCGCTGTGCTGTCCGATCCAAAGAACGTGTCGGCTTGACTCGAATATCGTGTTGACGAAATTCTCCTTCAACCATGGCGAGTTGCTCATGTCGAGCACCTCTGCCTCGCCCTGCGCCTTCTTGACGATAATGCCGTAGTTGTTGTCAGCAAACCACAGGTCACCGTTGCTCCGCCGGATGATACCCGAGAAGCTCGTGGTCAACGCGCTCGCCGGAATATTGCCGAAGCCGGGAATGTCGCGGTTGAGCCGTGTGGTGCCCGTCCGGCGGTCATAGCATGCAATGCCATAGGGATTGAGTCCGAGCCAGAACGTGTTGCCGTCGGGTGTGTAGAGCGAGCTGATGAAGTTGACGGGGAAGGACTGCTGCCCTATGTTCAGGTCATAGTTGAGAAACGGCGACCGGTCGAAGGTCGTCTGAATGATGCCATTGTTTTGTGTGAGCAGCCATACGTTGCCGCAGAGATCCGTGGCGATACCGTTGCTGTAGTTCAGGTTTGTGCCGTCGATGTTGGTGATCGGTTGCCACTGCGCATTGTCGTCGTTGGGGTTGATCGTGCAGATGCCCTCGCGCGTGGCCGCCCACAGGCAGTGAGTGACGGGATCTTCCACGATGCTGAGGAAGATGTCGAAGTTGCCGGTGGTGAAAGGATAAGCCTTCACCGCAGGATGGCGGACATCATCGGGATTGTCTACGCGCACCACGCCGCATCCCCAAGAGCCCACCCACAGGCGTCCGCGGTGGTCATAGCAGAGCGAGTAGGCCGAGTGGACGGCGTTGAGGGCAGGATAGCGCAGAAAAGTATGCGTGCCACGGCGCAGGCGCAGGAGGTCTGCCGCCCACGTGCCGACGATCAGGTCGCCGTTGGGAGCCTGCACGATGCTCTTCACGCTGTAGCCTGTCATCCTCGTCTTTTTCCCGTCAGGTGTGATGAGCCACGAGTTCTTATTATTATAGGTGTGGAATCGCTGTGTCTTCTCGTCAAAGACCGACAGTCCGCCGTCGGTGCCCACCCACAGCCGTCCCTGCGGGTCGACATAGAGCGTGTAGATGATACGCTGGTTCTCGTCGGGCAGATGAAAGGTAGTGACCTGTCCGGTGCGCAGGTCGAAGCGCTGCAGCCCGTTGCGCGTGCCCACCCACAGCCTGTCGTGCTTGTCCTCGGCGAGAGATCGCACGGTGTTGTTGGGCAGCAGATGTGGTGAGTAGGCATCCGACCGGTAGGTCCTCACCTGATACCCGTCGTAGCTCTTGAGCCCATTGTTGGTACCGATCCACAGCACTCCTCTATGGTCAAACATCATGCAGAAGGCATTCTCCGAGGGAGAGAGCAGCAGGGGAGGAAAACTGCGGAGAGAGAATGCCGCAAGGCTCCGGTAGCAACAAAGCAGGCCCAGTGCGATGAGAATAATATATTTCTTTGTGAAGCTTTTCATGTGACTGCAAAGTTAAACATTTATTAATAAAGAGACAACGAAATATCATGATTTCTTCCCTATCGTTGTTGTTTTGTTCCCTATTTACGAAACTAATCATGCTAATTTTGCAACATACCAAATCATTCATTAAACCTAAATTATATGCAAGAACTCTACAAGACATTGTGGCTGTGTGCTCTCCTGGGCTTTACCGGGTCAGCCAACGCTCAAACTGACGTAACATCGCAGTACTTAAAGAATGCTGACTTTGAGGGGGAATATAAGATCCATACGGAGTATAGCAAGAATGTCGCCAAGGACCATCGAGCCATCTATCAGCCTCAGGACTGGGATGTCGTCTATGAGCATGGAGACAAGAACGACTACTCTGTGCTGAAGGAAGGCGATCTCCTCTATTCCGCCAACTTCAAAGGTAATTTCATTCATCTCGACGAGACGAAATTCGGCCAGCAGACTTATCGTGTGCGTTTCCGTTGGGGCAATGCCGAATTGCTGAAGTTGCAGCAAAGCGTCACCTTGCCTGCAGGTGCTTATGAACTTTCTGCCGATATCATTGGCAATGATAAGGGTAAAATGCACATCTTTGCGGGAGATGCCTCGTCTTCCGATAATGTCACTGACAGCAAATGGAAAAACGTCAGCGTGACTTTCCGCTCTGACGGCACGACACCAATAATACTTGGAGTGGCTTTCGAGCGTTCGAAAGATGACCAGCAAAATGGTGTCGACAATTTCAAGTTGACGGCAGTCATTGATAAGACGGCTCTCAATACTGCCATTGCTAACGCTATTGCAGCCAATGCTACGCTCAATGATGACGACTTGCAGACTGCCGTCGCTACGGCTCAGACGCTGGCCGACAGCAATGACGCAACGCAGGAGGCTGTCGACGAAGCCGTGAAGACTCTTGCCCAGGCTGTCAAGACAGCATCCACGAAAGACGGCGCCAACGTCACCTACCTGTTGACAAATTCTTCTTTCGAGGATGGTGACAAGGGTTGGTCTCATGACGATGGGTCTGATACCAAGGTGAAGACATTTGCTGCCGACGAAGACAAGACGGGTTGCGACGGCGAGTATTACTTCAACGCTTACGACTATAACAACACGAAGAACAAGAAACGCTATGTCAGTCAGACTGTCAAGGGGCTCGCTGCCGGATACTATCAGGTGAAGGCAGCCGTGCAGATACCTTCTGTTGCTCAGGTGATGCTCAAAGTCGGTGACGGCGAAGTGCAACAGTTGACCGCTTCTGCTGAGCATCCTTATACTACAGTGGAAAGCAATTTAGTCGCTGTGGACGAAGGCGCTTCGCTGACGATACAGGTCAGTACGGAGGGAGATGGCGACAAGGCGTGGTTCCGTGCCGATCATTTCCAGCTTGTCTATACCACGTTGGAAACGGGTGCTAAAGCTGGTTATGCCGACTTGGTTAAGGAAGCTAAAGCGCTGTTGCATCCAGTACTTGGTGAGGGAGAGCCAGATGCTTATGAGCATGTGACGGGCGTGGAGCGCCAAAACTTACAGCAACTGGCCGACAAGGAGGTCACTTCCGGTTTCTATGCAGCCACAGAGACTTTGACAGCAGCCATCCAGGCTTTCCGCGAAGCCAAGAGCAGCTATGATGCTTTCGTACTTGCCAAGACTGCTGAAACAACAGAGTTGCCTTATGCCCTTGCTGACAAGCTGACTGCCTTTAAGAATGCCAAGCAGGCCGGGGAGCCTACAAGTGCTGAAGAAGCAACTGCTAAGGCAAATGCTATCTACTCGGCACTGAGAGCCTATGTAGAAAGTAATGGCATGGCGGAAGCCGTGGAGGGTACCGAAGATCTGACGAGCTCGATAACGAATCCTTCCTTCACTAAAAATATAGACGGGTGGACCTACTCTCAAACAGGTGGCACGCTCGGCTGGAAAAACAATGAACCTTACACGCTGGCAGACGGCTCTAACGGCGGCTATTTCGATTACTACAACGGCAGTGCCAACAATCAGGAAGTGACCACCGAAGTCTATGATCTCAGCAAGGGTGACTATCTTCTCACGGTCTGTGCCCGCGCTCAGCAAGGCTTCACTAATTTCTCATTGAGCGTATGTCAGGTAAACGACAATGATGAACTGACGACAGACATCGCAAAGACGGCTTTGCCTGCTGTCGGCAACGAAGGCGGTGTGTTTGGATACGGATGGAACGATACAAGCCTGAAGTTTACCTTGGATAAGGATCAGACGATTGGCATTAAAGTGGTCAATGGGCCTGTGGATGGAAAGAATGTCGCCGGATGGTACAGCTTCTCACGGGTCAGACTGGTGAAGATCGGCGATGGTACGGCAACGGGCATCGCTTTGCCTACGGCTCGGCACGGAGAAACGGAGACGCTGTATAACCTTGCCGGTCAACGAGTGGACAAAGACTATCGTGGCCTGGTGATCAAGAATGGAAAGAAAATCATCATCAAATAATTAAATCAGGTTGGTGACATCGTGCCGCCAACCGCTTTCATCACACCTTATTATTATATACCATGAAGAAAATCCTTTTACTGGTGCTGTCATTGGCGGCAGCAGTGGGCGTGTACGCTCAAGAAACTGACGAGGCTATCGCTAATGCCTATCCTGGATATGAGCTGATCTTTCACGATGAGTTCGATTACACAGGACTTCCCAAAGATGAATATTGGGGCTATGACCAAGGCCACCGCAACAATGAAGCCCAAGGCTATACGTACAAGGCACGCAAGAATGCCAATGTGAAAAATGGCAACCTGATCATTTCAGCGTATAAGGAAAATACGACGGTCAACGGCAAGAGCTATCAATATTCTTCTGCCTCTCTCGTCAGCAAGGTGAAGCAGGATCCCAGTCAGAACCGTGCCGGCTGGAAGTTTGCGAGAATAGAAGTTCGTGCCAAAATTCCATGCGCATTGGGCAACTGGCCTGCCATCTGGATGCTTGGAGCCGACCCCAGTTGGATCGCATGGCCCTATAGCGGTGAGATAGACATCATGGAGTATTATCCAAGTGGCGGTAAGGAGGCTATTCACGCCAATGCCTGTTGGGGCGATGGATGGTCGCAGTGGGGACAAACATGGAATAGCAAAGTAAAGTATGTCTCTGATCTTGTCAAGAAAGACAAGGACTGGCGCGACAAATATCATGTGTGGCGGTGTGACTGGGATCATGATTATATCCGCATCTACTGCGACAATGAGTTGCTCAACAGCATCCGCGTCTCTGATGCCCAGGAGAGCCACGTGTGGTGGGGCAACGGTAATATGGATAAGGAATACAATCCATTCCGTGACCAACCCATGTATCTGCTCATCAACCTTGCCCTGGGAGGAAATAACGGAGGATCACTTTCAAACTTCAAGAATCCGCAGCGCTACTATATCGATTATGTGCGGGTATATTCCAAGACGTCGTCTACAGGTATCAGGTCTTTGACGTTAGACAAGAATCAGGACTCATCTTTCTATGCACTTGACGGCAGGCGTAGTGTGCGCCCCCACAGCAAGGGAATATACATCTATCAAGGAAAGAAAGTTGTGATCCGTTAATGGATTATTGTGTTTTTATCGATATCAAGCCCTTATATCACGATTTGTTCCCTATATGTTAAGTGATTTTTGCAATCTTTGCACTGATGAAAGATGTGAGCGAAGCTTAACGCTATGCAATCTTTAACAAAGAGAAGAACTAATAACATCTATTATACGACTAAAAGCTTAAATGCATGCAAAACGATTTAAGTAAAAAGCTGGCAGGCCTGACAACCTGTGCCATGATAGGGATCCTACCCCTGACGATGGCATCTTTCTCGATACAGGCCCACGCCGCCTCCGCGGTGCAGCAACAGACAAAGTCCGTGAAAGGAATGGTAGTGGATCCCAGTGGGCAGCCGGTCATTGGAGCCACCATCCTCAACAAAGCCGGTAAGGCGATTGCCGTCACTGATCTCGACGGAAAATTCACGGCGTATGTGAATCCTGGTACTGAACTCACGGTGTCTTCCGTGGGGTATGCCTCCAAGAAAGTTAAGGCTTCTGAGCGGGACATGATGATTACGCTCTCCGATGATGCCAAGCAATTGCAGGAAGTACAAGTGGTGGCTTACGGTGCTCAGAAGAAAGTGACCGTCACGGGTGCCATCTCAGGTATCAACGGTGCAGAGTTGACGACAGTCCCGACAGCTTCCGTGACCAATATGCTGGCCGGTTCTGTGCCGGGCATTTCTTCTGTGCAGTACTCTGGTGAGCCGGGAGCTGATGCCGCCAGTATCTTCGTGCGTGGTAAGGCCACTTGGGCCAACTCTTCACCGCTCATCCAGGTGGATGGTGTGGAACGCGACTTCTCTGAGATTGATCCTAATGAAATCGAAAGCATCACAGTGCTCAAAGACGCGTCTGCTACGGCCGTCTTCGGTGTGCGTGGTGCCAATGGTGTCATCCTTGTCACGACGAAACGCGGTAAAGAGGGTAAGGCAAAAATCAATATGTCGACAAGTGCCAGTCTTGTCACGCCGACAGACTTGCTCAAGCTCGCCGGCTCATACGATTATGCGCTCTACTGCAACCAGATGCAGATCAACGATGGTGCTGCTCCCCGGTTCTCTGATGCCGTACTGCAGAAGTTCAAGGATCACTCCGATCCTATACGCTATCCTGATGTCGACTGGATGGACTATCTGCTCAAAGGCTCTGCCCTTCAGACCCAGCACAACATCAATATCAGTGGCGGTACGCAGAAAGTCCGCTACTTCATCTCTTTGGGTGCCTTCACTCAGGATGGTTTGTTCAAGCAGCAAAGACTGGATTATGATTTCAACTTCAAGTACAAGCGTTTCAACTATCGCGCCAATCTTGACTATGATGTGACGAAGACGACAACGCTGTCGTTGAATATCGGTGGACGTGTGGACATCAAGCAGACTCCTATCTCTAAGGAGGATGGCAACCAGCTCTTCCGCACGATCTATAACACTACGCCGTTCTCCAGCCCTGGCGTCATTGACGGTCGTTACGTGCAGTCGACAACCGATGTGGATGCCGACGGCAACTCGCTGCCATTCGTCGGCATGGACGGTCTGTCTTCTTTCTACGGAAAAGGCTACAGCAATGTCAACACCAACACTCTGAACATCGATGTGGTGCTCAATCAAAAACTGGATGTTATCACCAAGGGATTGTCATTCAAGTTGAAGGGCTCCTACAACAGCTCCTATAGCACGACCAAACAGCGTAGCGGCGGTGTCGCTACTTATAATCCGGTGCTCGTGGACGGCGTGATGCAGTATCGCAAGAATGGCCAGGATTCTCAGTTGGGCTACAACGAATGGTTTGGCAAGGCACGTGACTGGTACATGGAGGCCAGCTTGAACTATAGCCGTAATTTCGGACTTCATCATGTGGGTGCGCTGGCTCTCTACAACCAAAGCAAGACCTACTATCCCGGTACTTACTCCGATATTCCTCACGGCTATGTAGGTATGGTGGGCCGTGTGACCTATGACTATGCCAATAAATACATGGCTGAGTTCAATATCGGTTACAATGGCTCGGAAAACTTTGCGCCGGGCAATCGATACGGTACTTTCCCTGCCGGATCTGTGGGATGGACGATATCTGAGGAGAAGTTCTGGCTACCCATCAAAAAGTATGTCGACTTCCTCAAGCTGCGTGCTTCCTGGGGTCTTGTGGGTAACGACCAGCTCAACGGTCAGCGCTTCATGTACACGGCAGATCCTTACAACCTCTACTCCAGTTGGGGCGCCTACAACCACAATTATCTCTATGTCTACAACTTTGGTACCAACACTGATACTTATCAGCACGGTGCGGCCGAGGGTACCAAGCACAATGCTGCCGTGACTTGGGAAAAGTCGTTCAAGCAGGACTATGGTGTGGATGCTTACTTCCTTTCCAGTCGCTTGAAAGCTACTTTCGACTACTACTACGAGCGTCGTAAAGACATTCTGCTCACCTCTGCTATGGCTCCGGGAATCCTTGGCTTCACTTTGCCTGCAGCCAATTTGGGTAAGGTCAACAGCTGGGGTTATGAAATCTCTTTGAAGTGGCAGGACCGTATCAGCAACAACTTCCGCTATTATGTCGAGGGCAACCTGTCCTACAACCAGAACGAGATCAAGGAAATGATGGAGGCACCGCAGAGCTATGATTGGCTCTATCAGAAGAGACACCGTATTGGCTCGCGTCTCATCCACCAGTTCTGGGGACTCTATGACAGCAAGACATCCAACGATAAATACAAGGCTCAGTATGGTGAAGACCTGCCGACTCACAGTGTCGTGCTGAAGGATGGTGATGCGGTGTATGTCGACTTGAACCATGATGGCGTCATCGACAACAACGACTATAGCTATGCCATCGGTCACACCGATGATCCTGAGTACACGGCCGGACTGAATATGGGCTTCCAGTGGAAGCGGTTTGAGTTCGGCATGCGATGGACAGCAGCCTGGAATGTCAGCCGTATGCTTGACGAGTGCTTCCGTCAGCCATTGGGCGACCAGCAGGAGAAGGCCTTGCTGCAATACCAGTACGACCACGTATGGACACCCGACAATCCCGATCCGAATGCTAAGTACCCGCGTGCTACTAAGCTCAATGCCAGCAACAACTACGCTGCTTCTACTCTCTACGAGGTAGATGCCAAGTATCTCAGACTGAAGAGCGCGCAGATCGCTTATCATTTCGATTTCCCGTGGATGCATCAGATCAAGATGACAGATATGACGCTCCAGCTCTCAGGCTATAACCTTCTGACTTTCTCTCCCTTCAAGTGGGGTGATCCTGAGTCGCGTACCAGTTCGCGTCCAAACTATCCTTTGACACGCTCTTTCGCTGCTACGCTGAAATTGGGATTCTAAGGTTGATAGACATTTTTCATAATCAATGAAAGACAATAAGATGAAAACTTTCAATAGAAACCATATATTCTTAGGTCTGGCTTGGGCATTTGGTCTCTTTGCTATAAGCCTTTCCTCTTGTACCGATGAATGGAAGTTCGGTGACGCCTTCCTGGAGAAAGCCCCAGGTGGCGACGTGACGAAGGACACCATCTTCAACAATGCCGAGTACACACGCAATTTCTTGTGGAGTTGCTATGCCAAGCAGCACTATGGTCTGCCATTCTGCTGGTTAGGTCATGCGGCCCAAGGTATGAACACAGGCATCATTGATGCACTCTCCGATGAGGTGCACAGCCATTGCGACTGGGATGGCGTGAACCGCTTATACTATAGTGGTGCCTATTCTGCTCCTTCTACTGGAGGCAGTGACGGTGGGCGCTTCCCTTACATGAACTACGATGTTTGGGAGTGCGTCCGAGCCTGCTATATCTTCCTCAACAATGTAGACCGTTCACCATTGGAGGAAAGTGAGAAGACAAGATTGAAGGCGGAGGCTAAATGCTTAATCGCGGAACGCTATTTCGATCTCTTCCGTAACTATGGTGGACTGCCTCTTGTCAAGCAAGAATACGAAGGTACCGAGGCAAGCTACGAGCTTCCTCGCGCTACTGTCGCGGAGACGGTGAAGTTCATGACAGACCTTTTGGATGAGGCCGCTCCTGAACTGCCTTGGTCACTCGGCGATGATGAGAGCAACTGGGAAGGACGCTTCACCCAGGCCGGTGCCATGGGCTTGAAGGCAAAGATCCTTTGCTTCGCTGCCTCTCCTTTGTTCAACAATGCACAGCCTTACTGCACAGAGGGCGACCAGACCGCCAACACCAACCATCAGGCTTGGTATGGTGATTATCAGGAAAGCCGCTGGCAGGATGTCGTAGATGCCTGCAAAGCCTTCTTTGACAAGAATGCACAGAACGGCAACGTCTACGCGCTGGTGCAGCCTACCGGTACGACACCTGGTGCTTACCGCTCTGCTTTCCGTAAAGCTTATTCTCAGCGTGGCACCTCAGAGGTTTTGATCTCTACCCGTGCACGTAACAAGGACTCCCATAACTGGGAATACCTGTGGGCAACAGACTTCAACAGCAACGGTGGCTACACGCCTACTGAAGACTATATGGAGCAGTTCGACTGGAAAGACGGACGTCCCTTTGGCTATGAAGCCCTGGAGAAAAATGGTGATCTCGACACCATGTTCATCCATAAGGGTAAGCCACGTGAGCTCACGCGCGATCCGCGCCTCTATGAGACGATGATCGTCAACGGTACGCTCAACCGCATGGACATCAATGGCAACATGAGTGGTGAACAAGTGGAGTGCTGGGACGGTGGTAATGACAAACGCTCGAAAGACGAGAGTGGACAGTATGCCACAGGTATGGCCAACAATAAGTTTTATATGAACAAGGCCAACTCAAGCAACAACTATTGCAACTGGCCTTACCTGCGTATGGCCGAGATGTATCTCATCTATGCTGAGGCTCTGACACAGACTGGTCACATCACAGAGGCCATCCCTTATGTCGATGCCATCCGTGAGCGCGTCGGCTTGAAAGGACTCAAGGCCAGCGGCTATGATGTCTCTACTAAAGACAAGATGATTGCTGCCATCCTGAAGGAGCGCAACTGTGAGTTCGGTCTGGAGGAGAGCCGCATGTATGATATGATCCGCTATCGTCGCTCCGATCTGTTCAGCAAACCGCTCCATGGTTTAAAGATTCGCCGTCTCGATGCCAATGGTCAACCCAATGATCAGCCTTATAAAGGTAATCATGCAACCGGCGAAGCTTTCCCGACGCATTTCTCTTACGAGCGCTATGTACTCTCCAACAAGAGTCGCTCGTGGTGGACAAGTTTCTCTACGAAATGGTACCTTTCTGCCTTCCCGACATCCGAGATCAACAAAGGCTATGGCTTGACGCAGAATCCAGGATGGTAATCCGGTGATGAGTCTATTATTAATGGTAATCTATATATTCAAATAGAAAATTCATGAAACGACAGATATTATTCGCCCTCACGATGATGTCGGCCTTTGCGGCACAAGCCCAGACAGACTCCGCTAAAGTGTCTCGCTATGCTGACACGCCTATCAACATCGGCTTCGGCATCACACAACCCCTTTCAGAAAGCACGATGTCGGTGGCTACAAGTGCTGATGTCAACCGACGGTCCGCAAAGAACATCGGCAACTCTCTCTTTGGTCAGGTGCTTGGCCTCACCACGTTGCAGGGCAGTGGTGACTATGCTTCCTACGAGCCGTCTTTCTTCATACGTGGCTTACAAGGACTCAACGGCTCCTCTCCTTTGCTCCTTGTTGATGGCATTGAGCGCAATATTACCAACATCTCACCCGAAGAGGTGGAGCGCGTCACGGTGTTAAAAGACGCGCCAGCTACTGCGCTCTATGGTTACAAAGGTGCTAACGGTGCCATCAATATCATCACCAAACGAGGCAAGTACAACAGTCACGAGATCAAGTTCACATACGATCACGCCTTCAACTGGGAAGTGCGCCGGCCGAAATTCGTCAATGCCTATGACTATGCATTGGGCTTGAACGAGGCATACGCCAATGACGGTCTTGAGCCACGCTACGATGCTAATGCGCTCAGCGCGTTCAAGAGTGGCAAGTATCCTTATTATTTCCCTAACGTAGACTGGATTGCCGAGACATTCCGCAACCATGGTTCCAGTGACATCTTCTCGCTGAGCTTCCGTGGAGGAGGCAGTCGCCTGCGCTACTATACCGAGGCTTATCTGGTCAACAATGCTGGATTTATCAAGAATGCCAATCTCAATGATGGTTACAGCACCCAGAATAAGTACCAGAAAGGCAACCTGCGTACCAACCTCGACATTGATCTGACCTCCACGACGTTGTTGTCTGTAGACCTTGACGGTGTGCTCTTGGAGGCATCCCGTCCCGGTCTGTCCAGTGACAACCTTTGGGGTAAGATCTATACGGTGCCCGCCGCTGCCTTCCCGATCAAGACAGAAGATGGCCTATGGGGCGGCAATGCTACGTGGAACGGCTACTCCAATCCGGTTGCTCTGACCGAAGGTCGTGCTTACAGTAAAGCACATACGCGTGCGCTCTTCGCCAATGCTACATTGAAGCAGGATCTCTCTTCTGTGACGAAAGGACTGAGTGCTTGGACTCGTATCGCTTATGACAATATCGCCGCTTACTGGGAGAACCACACCAGAGAGTATAAATATGGTATGAAATCGGTGAGCGGATGGAAAGACGGTGAGCCGTCGGAGTACAGCACCTACACAGGCGGCAAGGAAAGCAACATGAGCAGCGACTCTAAGCTCGACTGGCAAAACAAGAACTTCAACTGGGGTATCGGTGTGAACTATGACCGTGCTTTTGGTGAGCATGCCATCCAGAGTGTGCTGATGTGGAACTATGAGTATCGCAACTGGGACGGCCAGAACAATACTTGGTACCGTACTACCGCCTCATGGTATAACCACTATGGTTTCATGGGCCGCTACTTTGCGGATCTGTCTCTGAGTCTGGCCACGAGCAACAAACTTGCTCCGGGGCATCGCACGGCGCTGAATCCTACCTTCTCTCTCGCCTGGCTGGCTTCGCGTGAGAACTTCCTCAAGGATATCTCATGGATTGACTTCCTCAAGGCGCGTGCTTCCTGGGGTATTGTCTCCATCGACAACATCCTTGGTGAAGGCTACTGGGAGCAGGTGTTCACGGGCGGTGACGGTTATAACCTGGGGTCCAACTACGATGGTTACAGTGGTTGGAAAGAGGGCCGCTTGGCTTCGCTCAACAGCACACACGAGAAGGCTGAGAAATGGAACATCGGTGTGGATGGTACTTTCTTCAAAGGTCTGAACCTCACCCTCGACGGCTATTATCAGCATCGCTATGATCAATGGGTGTCCTCAAGCGGTAAGAACTCGTCGGTGGCTGGTGTCAACTTCCCTTATGTCAATGGCGGTATTGTCAACAGTTGGGGCTTTGAGGCAGGAGCACAGTGGAATCATGAGATTGCACCGGCTCTCAACCTTGTAGCAGGAGTCAACTACACACTGGCAAAGAACAAGATCAAGGAAGAGTATGAGGAACCACGCGAGTATAGCTACCTCGAGCGTACCGGTCAGCCGGTGGGTTCTATCTTCGGATATCAGGCTATCGGATTCTTCAAAGATCAGGCTGATATCGACAATTCTCCTGTTCAGCGCCTGGGCACAGAACCTAAGGCCGGTGACATTAAGTTCAAGGATCAGAATGGCGACAATGTCATCGATGAGCAGGATCAGGTGCGTATGGGGTACAACACTTCCTGCCCGGAAATCTACTATTCCTTTAACCTCGGCTTGGAGTATAAGGGATTGGGCTTCTATGCCATGTTACAAGGTGTAGGAAACTATACCGCTATACTCAATACCCAGTCTGTGTGGAAGCCTTTGGTGGGCAACACCAATATCGGACAATATTACTACGAGCATCGTTGGACACCGGCAACAGCCGAGACAGCCCAGTATCCTCGTTTGTCTTCACAGGACAACAAGAATAACTACAACACCAACTCGGTATGGCTCGCCAACCGCAACTTCCTCAAGTTGCGCAATGTGGAGGTTTACTACAACTTCCCGAAAGCTCTTCTCGCCCGTACACGCTACATCAACAAGGCTAAGCTCTATGTGCGTGGCGTGGACTTGCTCTGCTTCGACCACATCAAGCGCGCCGATCCGGAGAACTATGGAGCCAACTACCCTCTTACCAGATCCGTCAATGTTGGTCTCGCACTGGGATTCTAAACTTCTAATCAAGACAAGATTATGACAATCAAAAATATCATATTGTTAGGAGCGCTCGCCGTAGCAGCATTGGCGTCGTGCAGCGATGAGATGGACTACAAAGAGTATTCCAACTACGACAAGAAGTATGTCTTTAATAATTTCGACAATACCGTAGGCTTTGTCACCAACATATATAGTTATCTCGACTATGACTACGGAATTGTAGGTGAAGGCATGCTTGCCTCAGCCTGCGATGAGGCTGAGTATTCCTGGCGCTCAGGAAGCATCAACAATTTCACCAATGGTGCGCTCAGTGCCAACAATGCGCCATCGGTCTTTGGCTTCTATGGCGGTATTCGTGAGGCCAACTACTTCCTTGCCAACTACAAGGATTGTGACTTCTCGGAGTATCAGCTCAATAAGGACTACGCCAATCAGATGGCCCGCTTCAACCGCCTGCCCTATGAGGTGCGCTTCCTGCGTGCTTACTTCTATTTCAAATTAGTGAGCTATTATGGTGATGTGCCGTTCTACACTGATGTCATCAGCACGGATGAGGCAAACGCCTTGGGACGTACACCGGCTAAGGACGTGCTCGACTTCGTTGTCAAAGAGTGTGACGAGATTGCTCCTCATCTGCCTATTAACTATGGTACGCTGGAAAACGATGCTGCCGCCGGCGAGACAGGACGTGTCGGACGCTTGGCTGCCATGGCCTTGAAGGCCCGTGCGCTCCTCTACAAGGCAAGTCCGCTGTTCAACACCAGTGGTGACAAGGAACTCTGGCATCAGGCTGCACTGGCCAGCAAGGCAGTCATCGATACATGCGAGGAAAACGACCTCTTCTTGGGTCAGTACAAGAATCTTTGGGGAACCGACAACTGGCAAAACGACGAAGTGCTTCTGGCACGCCGTATCGGTGATCTCAACTGGCTGGAAACCAATAACTATCCCCGTGGTGTGGAGAATGGTAAGGGCGACAACTGTCCGACTCAGACACTGGTCGACGCTTATGACATGAAGTCTACCGGTAAGGCGTGGGATGAAGACAACAGTGGATTTGATCCTACAAAGCCATACAACGACCGTGATCCCCGACTGGCACTTACTGTTGCAGTTAATGGTGAGAAGAACTGGCCATCGTACAATAGCACACCTTTGGAGACTTACTATGGTGGTGCTAATGGCGAACCACTCACAGGAGCCACACCGACAGGCTACTACTTGAAGAAGCTTCTCGACGGATCGGTGAATATCTCCTCTGTCAACAGCAATACGAAGCGGCACTCTTGGGTTATCTTCCGTTTGGGAGAATTCTATCTCGATTATGCTGAGGCTGCCTTCCGCTATTTAGGCGGTGCTGATGCTACCAGTGCCGAGTTGACCATGTCTCCGCGCGAAGCACTCAACCAAACTCGTGTGCGCGCTGAAATGCCGGAGTTCCCGGAAGGTATGAGCAATGACACGTTCTGGAAGAACTATGAGAAAGAGCGTATGGTAGAACTGGCTTTTGAGGATCATCGCTACTTCGACATTCGCCGTTGGAAAGAGGGACCGCAGCATGCCAACATCACAGAGATGAAGATCACCAAGAACAGCGACGGTTCGTTCTCCTATAAACGTCAGATCGTAAAGCGTGTCTGGGACGACAAACTCTACTTCCTGCCCATCCCTCACTCCGAGATGATGAAGCACACCAGTCCTGACTTCAAGCAGAATCCCGGCTATTAATGTTATTGTATGTTTCGTTTCATCATGCCCTGGTGAATGCCAGGGCACTTAATACGCATAACATGAAAATATTTAAATATCTATTCGCCGCTGCAATAGCCTGCACTGCCTTTGCTTCCTGCGACGATAACTTCACAAATATTGAAGAGGCGGGCTATCTCGCCCAACCCAAGACCATTGATGCATCCTCTGTGACCTCGGAGGCTCTGCCTGGCGCAATCAAACTGAGATGGACGGTACCGGCTGATTCGAGTTTCTCCTATATGAAGATCTCGTATGTCAATCCGGCTAATCAGCAGAAGGTGACAAATGTCGTCTCGATCTATACCGACTCGTTGCTGATCACCAATACCTTGAAACGATATGGCGATTACACGTTCACTTTCCAGGCTTTTAATGATAAGGGCGATGCCGGACAGCCTGTTGAGGTCAAGGCTCAGTCGGGAGCTGTGCCTCCAACGATTTCTTATGAGAAAGAGGATGAGGTTAAACTCTCTGCCGACCAGCTCAGCACTGATGATCAGGAACCTTCAGAGGGTCCGATTAAGAATCTTGTTGATGGAAACTCCAACACATTCTTCCATACTCGGTGGTCATCTCCACAGAAGCCAATGCCGCAATATGTGCAGATCGATTTCAAGGAAGCTCATCAAGTATTCATGCTTTACTATCAGAACCGCAATGGCTCGCAGCGCCCGCCAGCAGCTTTTGAGATTCAGGTGAGCAACGACGGCCAGAGCTGGGAAAAGGTATTTGAGGTGAGCAGTGGACTACCAACAGCGAAGTCTTCGGAGTACACTACGCCTGGTATTGATGCCGGTAAGACGTTTACTCATTTGCGTTTCGTTGTCACTCGTGAGGCTTCGAACAGCAGCTTCTTCTGCTTGGCTGAGATGAAGTTCTACAATGCCAAGAAGGTCGTGTACGATCCTGAGAACGACTAATGTCGTTTATGATAATGTTAAAGTAAGTAGATGGGGGGATATGCCGATCGGCTTTGGCATATCCCCTTTTCCTTTCTCCTGACCGGCGTGGCATGGAGAAAGAGAGCTACACATTATTATATATAGAATACTGATAACTCCATTGCGTATAGTCAGTACGAGTGCTTATACTATAGTGACCAAGGATACGACTTTGCTCTTTCATCCGAAAATGGTCAATAACTATTCTGGTGCTTATACTTTTGACGGAACTACCTGCCAGCTTAAGGATGGCAAGGTTCAGTCAGGCTCTGCAGCTCCTATCTCTACACTCCGCAATGCCACGGCCATAGATGCTAATACCATTCGCTTGTTCCAAAAAGTAGTGCTCGAAAAGGTATCTAACGTTGCTGCGAATACCTATACCGTTCGCATCAATAGTGACAACACACTAACTATTAAAGGATATGACAAAATGAACATTTCGGCGGGTGAAGGTAAATATGACCCAAAAACAAAGATTTTCTCTTTCTGGTATGACTATGCCGAGGGAGGAAAGCAGTATCGCACCATAGCGACACTAACTCCATCGAAGACGACCGAATAATTCATTCGTTCTAATGGTATCTTTGGGGGGAAGTATGTCTTGATGTAAGGTTGTACTTACAAAGTCATGCTCCCCCCCTTATTCTTGTATCAGATTTCTTGTATGATGATTAGATTACTTGCTATTCTGTAGATGCTTTTAGTTTGTTGTGTAGTTGACCCTTAGTTATGTCGTTTCCCGTCTTTTCTTTTATTACTGCAAATAGCAAGTGGAATCGTGGATAATTCACATTTTGTGCCCCTCATTTAACTATTTTATACCCCATACGAACGCTGTGGGTATTATCTTTGCGTTTGAAGTCTTAACTTATCGTTGAAGATGACCTAAAGTAGAAAAGACACATCAATATACTTTATAACTAAAAAACTTGAATGTATGAAATCTAATCCTAAGAAATGCAGAGGATCTGTCTTGCTTGACTCCGCAATTGCTGCGACTGTCCTGCTGGGCATGGTTCCTCAATCGACATTTGCTGTACAGCGTCTTGACAACGTACAACAAAACGTATCCGTATTAAAGGGAACTGTCGTGGACGCCAATGGCGAGCCCATCATTGGTGCAAGTGTTACGGAAGACGGAACACAGAACGGGACAGTAACTGACCTTAACGGTAACTTCACACTCTCACATCTTTCTTCCGGCAATCTGACGATCTCCTATATAGGATTCCAGACGACCCACGTTTCAGCCAAAGGCAAGTCTTCGGTGAACATCGTGATGAAGGAAGACAACAAGACCCTCAACGAGGTGGTTGTTGTCGGTTTCGGAAAGCAGAAAAAGGTGAATCTGACCGGTGCCGTGGCCGTGGTCGATGGTAACGAGTTGGCTCAGCGCCCCGTGATGACCGCCACACAGGCTCTTCAAGGCGTGGTTCCTGGTTTGCAGATTGCGGCAACGAGTGGTAGCCTTGAGGCCAACTCCTCTATCAACGTGCGTGGTACCGGTACCATCGGTCAGGGTTCCAGTGGCTCTCCTCTGATTTTGATCGACGGTGTAGAGGGTGATCTCAATACCATCAACCCGCAGGATATCGCCAGTATCTCTGTCTTGAAGGATGCTGCTGCATCCTCTATCTACGGATCGCGCGCACCGTTTGGTGTGATCCTCGTCACCACAAAGGGCGGCGACAACAACGGAAAGGTAACGGTCAACTACAACAACAGCTTCCGTTTCAGCAATCTGATCCGCGAGAAACACATGATGAACTCTGTCGACTTCGCATCGTGGACTAACGATGCCTGCACCAATACCGGTTCCGGTACCTTCTTCGACGATCAGCGCATGAAGGACATCGTAGCTTACCACAACGCTTCTCCCTATTCTCCCGGCGTGCGCCGTGCTGCCGACGGCACCCTGCTCTATGCCCTTCCGGTCAGCCCGACCAACCAGTCGGTATGGGCCGATGGCTATGCTTACGGCATCGATGATGTCGACTGGTACGACGTGGTCTACAAAAATACGGCTTTTGCCATGGAGCACAACGCCAGCATCAGCGGAGGAAATAAGAAGTTCAACTACTATACGTCGCTCAACTATCTCGACAACAATGGCTTCATGAAGCTCAACAGCGACAAATACAATCGCTACAACGGCACGGCGAAGATCAATGCCGAGATCACTCCGTGGGCACGTATGTCCTATAACATGCGCTGGACACGGACCGACTATCAGCGCCCCGCAGGCTTGACCAACAGTCTCTACAGCGACATGGCACGTCAAGGCTGGCCGACACTGCCTCTGTACGACCGCAATGGCTACTACTATAGCTCGCCCTCTCCCGCACTCGGCCTTGCCACCGGCGGCAAAGACACCAAGCAGCGCGACATCACCAGCCATCAGATTGGATTCATCATCGAGCCTATCAAGAACTGGCAAACACATATCGACTTCAACTATAAGACCGACAATGCCACACGCCATTGGGACTCGCAGCGCACCTACAACCACAATGTGGCCGGCGAGGCTATTGTCTATAACACCGGATCGAACGTGCACGAGGATGAGTACAAGGAGAACTACCTCAACTTCCAGGCTTATTCTGAGTATTCGTGGTCTTTGGCTAAGAAGCACAACTTCCATGTGATGGGCGGTTTCCAGACTGAGCAACTCAAGCAACTGGCCTTTGGATTGCAACGTGACGGCATCCTCGACCCGAGCAAGCCAGAGGTGGATCTGACCAACGGACTGAGCTATACCGGTGAGGCTGTGACGCCTTCTGTCAACGGCTCCCGCAATCAGTGGCAGACAGCAGGCTTCTTCGGCCGTATCAACTACAACTATGCTGAGCGCTATCTCGCTGAGTTCAACATGCGTTACGACGGTACTTCCAAATTCCGCACCAACAAGATGTGGAAGTTTTTCCCCTCTGTCTCTCTTGGCTGGCGTATCTCTGAGGAGGCTTTCATGAAGAACACCCGCTCATGGCTCGACAACTTGAAGCTCCGCCTTTCCTACGGTTCTCTTGGAAACCAAAACCTCAACAACTGGTATCAGACTTATCAGACGATCTCCTACAACTCTGTCGCCGGCACATGGCTGCAGAATGGACAGAAGCCCAACATCACTACTGCTCCAAGCCTTGTCTCTGCTTTGCTGACATGGGAGAAGGTTGAGAGCTATAACATTGGTCTTGACTTCGGACTGCTCAACAACCGCTTGTCCGGAACTTTTGACTACTATGTGCGTAACACCAAGGATATGGTCGGCAACGCACCTGAGTTGCCTGCTATCCTGGGTACCGGTGTGCCTGTCACCAACAACACTGACTTGCGCACCAACGGCTGGGAACTTCAGATCTCTTGGCGCGACAAACTGCACAACGGACTGAGCTACAGTGCTACGTTTAACCTCTCTGACGCACGTACCAAGATCACACGCTATCCCAACAACCCGACCAACTCTATCGATACCTACATTGCCGGCCGATACCTCAATGAGATTTGGGGTTATCAGACAATAGGCATTGCCAAGAGCGATGACGAGATGAACAAGCATCTCGCCGCTGTTGACCAGTCCTCGCTGGGCAACAACTGGGCTGCCGGCGACATCATGTATGCCGACCTCAACGGTGACAAGAAGATCACGCAGGGTGCCCGCACACTGGCAGACCACGGCGATCTAAAGGTCATCGGCAACTCCACACCCCGCTATCTCTTCGGTTTGGACCTGAATGCCAGCTGGAAAGGCTTTGACGTTCGTGCTTTCTTCCAGGGTGTGGCAAAGCGTGACGCTTGGCTCGGCGGCTCTTGGGGCTCACTGGAATATCTGTTCGGTGCTACCAATTCCGGACAGTGGTGGTCAGCAGGTATCACGGCTGTCCATGACTACTACCGCGATGCCAACACCTGGTCTGTGGCCAATGGCTATCAGCAGGCCAACACTAATGCTTGGCTGCCGCGCGCTACCTTCAGCGACAAGAACGAGAAGTGCCAGACACGCTACTTGATGAATGCAGCATATCTGCGTATGAAGAACTTGCAGGTGGGCTACACCATTCCTCGCTCCATCACTTCGAAGTGGTATATCCAGAATCTGCGTGTCTTCTTCTCGGCTGAGAACCTGTTCACCATCACGGATATGCCCGACCAGTTTGACCCTGAGCTGATTGGAACATCAGCTTATACTTCCAATGGTTATCCACTTTCAAAAACATTCTCCTTCGGCATTAACCTCACATTCTAAATCGTACAGCTATGAAACTATATAAGTTATTCCTTTTGGCTCTGCCAATCTTGGGGGCTACTTCTTGCAATGACTATCTGGAACAAGAGCCTCCTTCGTACTTGACACCGGAGAATTTCTACACTTCCGAGGATCAGGTACAGGCCGCCGCAAATAAGTTCTATCAGGACATCCTGCCCGGACACGGCGGTTGGGACTATGGTACCTATATTACTGACAACAACACAGACAACCAGATGTCGCTCTATCCCGACAATAAGTTCGGTACGGGGTTGTGGAAAGTCAGCAACACTAATGACGACTGGAGCTGGAGCAATGTGCGCAACGTCAATTACCAGCTCGGACAGATCGTGGAGAAATACAAAGCAGGAAAGATCAGTGGTTCGGACAACAACCTGCGCCAGTATATCGGCGAATTGTATTTCTTCCGTGCTTACGCCTACTTCACGCTTCTACAACGCTTTGGCGACCTGCCGATCATCACGAAGGCTCTGCCCGACGACGAGGCTGTGCTGGTGGCTGCCGATAAGCGTGAGCCGTGCAACGAGGTGGCCCGATTCATCATCAGCGACTTGGACACGGCAATGACCTATATGCCTAAGTCGGGCTACGCCACGACACGTGTGACCTACGATGCCGCTAACCTGCTCAAGAGCCGTGTGGCGCTGTATGAAGGATCATGGCTGACCAACTTCGCCGGTACGCCTTTCGTGCCCAATGGCAAGGGATGGCCGGGAGCAGCAAAGAACGCTGACTATAAATATCCCTCCGGAAGCATCGAGGCTGAAGCTAAGTACTTCTTCACCACAGCTACCGAGGCTGCTGAGCAGGTAGCTGAGAAATATAAGGGTAATTTGTCTGTCAACACGTGCAAAGTGCCTCAGAGCCTCGACGATCCCGCCAATCCTTATCTGCGCATCTGGGGGTCTACCGACGACTCAAAGGTACCCGACGTGATTCTCTGGAGACAGTACAGCAAGTCTCTGGGCATCAGAAACGATGTCGAGGTGGCTGTTGAAAAGGGAAATATAGGCACGGGCTTCACACGCAGCCTCATCGAGAGCTACCTGATGAAGGACGGCAAGCCTGTCTACGCTTCGCAATATGAGTATGTAGACACCAGTCTGAACAAAGTGCGCACAAATCGTGATCCGCGACTGAGCGTGTTCCTGAAGGCTCCCGGCGACATCAACTGCTTCAAGAATGTCGACGACGTGTCGGGTGATCACTGGACACGAGTTGAAACCGTACCGGCCATTACCAATACCAACGCTGAGGACGGTTACGTTACAGGCTATACGATCCGCAAGGGCATGACTTTTGACCGCGCACTGACAGCCAATGGCGGCAGCTACAACGTGTGTGTTGTCTTCCGTGCAACAGAGGCTTTGCTCAACTATATGGAGGCTGAGTATATGCTGACAAAGAGTCTCTCCGGCAAAGTGCTGGAATATTGGGAGGACGTGCGCCGTGCGGCTGGCTTCACGGGCGAGGCTGTGAATCCGCTGACAACCATTAATGCTACCAACATGAGCAAAGAGACTCGCGATTGGGGCGCTTACTCTGCCGGTCAACTGTTGAGCGATAAGGTGCTGTACAACATTCGCCGTGAGCGTCGTTGCGAGCTGATCGCTGAAGGACTCCGTGGCATGGACCTGCAGCGTTGGCGCTCCTATGACCAGCTGATGAAGACGCCGGCTCATACCGAAGGTATTCATCTGTGGGGTACGCCAATGGAGAAATGGTACAACAATCTCGTGGCCAACGGATCCAATAGCTCCAATGTATCTTCGCCTGAGTTGAGTGCTTACCTGCGTCCTCATGAGAAGATCAAGGCCAACAACAGCTTCTTCAACGGTCTGACATGGCATATGGCCCACTATCTCGAGCCCCTGCCGATCCGACAGTTCCTGCTTACAGCCTCTGATCACGCTACCATCTCTGAAAGTCCCTTGTATCAGAATCCTTATTGGCCTACAACACCGGACTCTCCGGCAGAACAATAAACGACTGTAGCCGGTGATGCCATCAATAGATTACCTCTACTATGGCATGAAGGTTGTTGATTATAATATAAAGTAAGTTGATGAGGGGGATATGCCGATCGGCTTTGGCATATCCCCTTTTCTTTCTCCTGATCGGCGTGGCATGGGAAAAGAGAGCTACACATTATTATATATAGAACACTGATAACGATATTATCTATAGAAAGCAGATAAAGATGGCAAACAATCGACAAATATCTCTGCTCGCCATTTGCCTGTCCTTCTTCTTCTCTCTCTCCGCCGTGGGACAGAAAGCGATGGAAGGAGGACTGTGGAAAGACACGAGCGGGAAGCATATCAACGCGCATGGAGGAAATATCATCCAGTATCGCGGCACTTATTATTGGTATGGTGAGACACGCAGCAACGGCGGACCGGTCAGTTCTCTCGGCGTGAGCTGCTACACTTCCAAGAATCTTCGCGACTGGACGTCACGCGGCTTGGTGCTCAGCGTGACCGACGATACCAACAGCGACATACAACGGGGATGCATCATTGAGCGGCCGAAGGTAGTATTCAACGCCCGGACGAGGAAGTTTGTGATGTGGTTTCATCTTGAGTTGAAAGGGCGGGGCTACGAAGCCGCCCGTGCTGCCGTGGCGGTCAGCGACAATTCTACGGGGCCTTTCCGCT
>Ga0256407_10003303_pt1 | contig 28905 bp, 28 predicted proteins | sample RumenRJG_04DNA_FD_193489 | JGI IMG/M metagenome (GOLD analysis project Ga0256407, IMG submission 193489) | Bovine rumen microbial communities from Lethbridge, Alberta, Canada - RJG_04 | ecosystem: Host-associated > Mammals > Digestive system > Stomach > Rumen | place: Canada: Alberta...
CACCGTCTGCTGCGTCGATTGGATTGTGCCCCAGTACTCATGATGAAGTTGCTCGATGAGGCCTCACCACAGGTGCACTGCACAGCGTACCGCAAGATGCTGAACTTGGTGGTGACGCAGCACAATTTGCACAATGAGCCATCAGTGCTGCTGCGCTATACTGCATTTCGCCTGATGCTGAACTTGGTGATGATGCGACGCATTGAGTTAGACCCTGAGTTGCGTCTCACCGTTGAACTCGAATTAAATGGCAACCCGTCACACTCCATGCTTCAACTGCTAAAAAGCCTGCTTGAAGACTGATTTTCTCATTTTTTCACCGAAAAATTTTGGTAGTTCGGAAAAAAGCAGTAATTTTGCAGCGCAATCTGGGAACATCCAGTGAGCGATTTTGACTAAAGGAAAGATGCCGGAGTGGTCGATCGGGGCGGTCTCGAAAACCGTTGTACGCTCTGCGTACCGTGGGTTCGAATCCCTCTCTTTCCGCAGCAATCAGGGCATGTTTTGCATGTCCTGATTTTTTAATATTTTGATAAAGATGAGACGCATATATCTGCTGTTGATGTTTATGATTTGCTGTCCTGTTCTGTGCTTCGGGCAGGATTCTGTCCAGACAGCCATTGTGCAATCGGCCGACACGATTCAGCACCAGAACAAGTTGCAACAGATCAAAACGCAAATCATGCAACGCATCGAGGACAAAATTAACGAGCCCTACGACACCACACGCAATGAGGGCTACTGGTGGCGTGCCATGAAGCATGGCAAGGTAAACTTCAACGACAGCACCATGGGTTATCCCAAATTCTTGAAGTTCTGCTGGAAGACCTATAAGTGGGGCGACCGTGCCTTTAATAGTTATGACACATCCTATGTGCAGAGCACAGGCAAGAACTGGAAACTCATCCTCAAGAGTGACAACTGGATAGACTCATATATCGGCCGACCCTTTAAGGATACGCACATGGTGATGAACAGCAATCTAGTGTCGAACATCGGTGTCTCGTTGTCGTTCATGGCTGTGAGTGTTGGCTATTCGGTGGCTGTGAGCAATCTGGTTCATGGCGGTAAATTTTCGGACAAAATTGAGTTCTCGTTCACCTGTGCCCGCTTTACTGCCGATGCCTATTACTGGGAAAATAGCAATGAGGTCAACGTTACCTATACAACCACGAACATTGATAATAAGCGTCATGAATTCAGGACATCTGGCATCAACCGAAAAGCATTGGGCCTGACGGCCTATTACTTCTTTAACAATCGCCGCTATGCCCAAGCCGCAGCCTACTGCTACTCAAAGTATCAGAAGCGCAGTGCCGGCTCATGGCTTGCAGGCTTCAGCCTGCAGCACTTCGACGTGAAGTTTGATGTAGAGAAATTGAGCGACGAAGCACGTGTTTACATCCCCACCCAGGCCGAAGCGCCACGCATCCTCTACAACGACTACTGTTTGCTTGTGGGATATGCCCACAATTGGGTGCTGGGTCGCAAGTGGTTGTTGAACGTCACTCTGACCCCTTATATAGGCTATCGATATAACCACTTCCATCGCCACGACGGCCTGGCTAGTTCCTTGTCTTTGAATCTGCGTGGCCGCATAGGTGCGGTGTATAACCACAAACAGTTTTTCGTGGGCATACAGGGCTATGCCGATCATCACCGATACAAAGCCGAAGGCAGCCGACTGTTCAATTCAATGATTGATTTCACTGCACTGGCAGGAATCCGATTCTAAGGTTAAAAACATACGAAATTCTTTGGATATTTGACTAAGAATTTGTAACTTTGCACCTTAGATATATTCCAAACTCCAATGAACGGCAAAAAAATATGTGAAGTGTTGCGTGGCATTCGACAAGACATAGCCAGTGCCAATGACATTGAGTATGCTCCTGCCGTTTGCAACCACAAAGGTGACTGTTCTGGCACCTGCCCCCGATGCGAGAGCGAGATGCGCTACATCGAGCGTCAACTGCGTCTGCGCCGAGCCATGGGCAAGGCTGCAGTTGTGGCAGGCCTCACGCTGAGCACAGCCACATTGACTCCTGCCCTAGCCCAAACGCAGCAATCCCCTCCACAAGTTGCCACACAGCGGACAGAACCTCGGCTTGTGGATGCAGCGCCTGGCGACAGCGATGTTGTGATTGTTAGAGGTAATGTTATCGATAAGCAAGATAAAGAACCCCTCATCGGTGCAAGCATAGTTGTCATAGGCACAAAATATGCTACCACAACCGATGTTGATGGGGCTTTTGCTGTCAGAGTGAAACGCGATAGCAGATTACAAATCAAGTTTATCGGAATGGAAACTCTAGAAATTGATGCTAAGCAAAACATCAGTGGCACATTTGTCATGGATTACGCCCCTAAAACCATACTCACGGGCGAAGTCCTCATTGTAGAGCAAATGCATGCTGTGGATGCCGATATCTATCAACCCAACCATAACTAACTGAAAACTATGAGACAAATTCTTATTATCGCGGCTGTGCTGCTTGCAGCCAGTTGCAGCAGTCATGGCAAGTATGAGTCAAACGGCGAAGTGGTGCGTTACACCTACTGGACCTTCAGTTTCGGGCAAATATATGACACCTTGCCCGGTGCCGACCCTGCGACGTTCAAGAGCGTGAACGACTGGCTGGGACGAGATGCCCAGCGTGTTTACTTCATGGAGAAACAGGTTGTCGGTGCCGACCCCGCAAGCGTTGAAGCCAAGGACTTCCCTTTGTTCCGCGACAAGAGTGACTACTATTACAAAACAACGCCGATGCATGTTGCCGATATGGGCTCATTCAAGGTACTCAAGCGATTTGAAGATGACTTCTGGGCCAAAGACTCACAGTGCGCCTACTTTGACACTCTCCACATCGCCGGTGCTGACCTGGCCACATTCAAGGTCAAGAGTTTTGCCCATGCCATTGACAAGAACCATGTGTATCGCTTCGGCAAAATTCTGCCAATGGCCGACCCCGCCACATACAATGAGGAATGGAAAGGATTCTATAGCCGCGATAAGTCGCACATCTGGTATATGGGAGAATTGCTAGAGGATGCCGACTATGCAACATTTACCGTTGATGACGACAGTTACGCCCATGACAAGCATGGCACTTTTTATCGCGAAAAACGAACAAACTAAAAGAATTCTTTGCAAAAATAAAAACTATTTCATAACTTTGTCGCGCGTTAAGTAACAATTATTCACTGTAACCCCATTGTTTAAATTATGAAAAAGTACTTATTGATGCTTGCAGCACTGTTTTCGCTGGCTCTTTACAGCTGCACTGACAAGACCGCCACTAACAATCAAGCCGCCACTACCGAGAAGGCAGAAGTGGTCGATGATGGTACTTTGACTCCTACTGGCGACGCCGAGAAGGATGCTCAAGCCTGTGTAGACTTCTTGGTCAAGTCAATCGAGGAGACTGACTTCACTAACGAGGAATCTCAGAAGAAACTTGAAGAGACTATCAAGACTACTCAAGAGACTTTCGAGAAGTTCTACGAAGAGAAGGGCGAAGAGGCCAAGAAGGCATTTGACAAGGCTGGCAAGAAGGCTAGCGAGAAAGTCAAGCTTGAGGAGTTGATGACCAAGAAGGTGATGGAGGCAGTAGATGCCGCCAAGGCTGGTCTGGAGAAGAAGTAAACGTGCGATTAGCACAAACGTAAATCGTCTGTCCTTGCAAGGACAGACGATTTTTTCCAGTAGAGTGTTACATGTACAGACGACGATCCTCAAAGTCGACCTCGCGATCAAGTTGTCCGATGAAGTCGTCATAAACTTCTTGCTCGACATCGCCGAGCATAAACTCCTTCTGGGCATCCTCGCGAATGAGGTCAATCCACTTGCGCCGTGCATTGATATAATCAGTGTGAATCTGGTCAAGGGCTTTATCATCCAGGGCCTCGATGCCATAATAATCAAGAATCAACCGATAACTCCATGTCCAACGCAACTCGTTGTAATCGTCGTTTATACCCTTGAAACGATAGATGAGCGCCGAGATACTGTCCAGTTGTCCGTTGAGCAGGTCATCAATCACCTGCTGTTCCTCGGTCTCGGGCATGAGCAGTCCAGCCAGGTCAATCCAGTTGCCTTCGCCTCGTGTGGTGGGCGGCACTGTGGGTCGATGGCGTTTGAGTACAGCCCCCATATAGATGCGTAACGCCAAGTCATAGAACTCAATACCACGGTCAAGCCATTCAGGCTTGATGACGTAATCTTGATATTTATAGTTGCTCCCGGCATTTGGGCCATCATCGCGCAAGCCTTCCAGAATGCGCTTGCCACGCAGCACCTCGCTGATGGTGAACGGACTGAGCCAATCGAAGTTAACGCAGCTCTTTCGGTCGGCCGAATTGCGTCGGTCGCGTTTGGGCCATTTGCGTATGTCACGATATAGCCCGACCGTGGCAAAGTTTCGTCCTGGCACCAAGAACATGGTGTCGCTGTAGGCAATCAGATAGGAGAACGGCAAGTCGCGTGTGTCGGGATGATACATCAGTTTCCCAAACAAGACCGAGAATGCACCTATCTTGGCCGGCATGAGCAGATAAGCCCCACTGGCTGTCTTCACGCCTCGCTCCAACGTGCCATAGTGCATGGGCCCCATCTTGTAAGCATGGTTGCTGAAGTTGGTGGCCGACCCTGCATTATAGAACGAGAACATGGCTCCGATGAGGAGCGAACTCTTGTGATGACTGACCGTGTATGGTCCACAGAATGCAGCACAAGCCTCACCGTTGCTCATGTAGCTGTTGGCAAAGAACACGCTGCTCGCCGCCGTGAAACCTATAGAAAGCTCACATGCCTCACCCACAAAGCAATCGACCATCTTTACGCTGCCTGTGAGCCGTGAACCGCCACTAACAATCGAGTTCTCGCAGATGACGCCAGTGCCGATGTGTATGGGATTGTCACTGGTGCTGGCAATGGTGCAGTCGCTGAGGCGGGCAGCCCCCTCAATGCGACATGAATCACCGATGACCACATTGGTCAACTGGTTGGTGTTGACGATAGTTACCCTATCTCCAATGGTCGAGCAACTGGGGCGCGTTACTGCTATATGCTCACGGATAAGCCTTTTGAGCGTGTCCATGAGTTGCTTATTCTTAGCATGGTTGACCATCAGTGCTCCCAACTGGCTGTTAAGTCCACTGAATATAACCAAGTTGCCCTTTCCAGCCTCGTTTAATACCGATATCAGTGTTCCCTCGCCATAATTGGCATCGCGCCGCGTATCAATGGTACTGACGTTAGCTATTTGGCATTTGTCACCGATACACACTTCGTTGATATAATTGCCGATGTTCTCGATGAGGCAGTCATCACCGATGATGACATTGCGCAGTGTGGCATTGACAATGCCACATTTCTTTACGAACCCGTCAGTCACCTCAACAGTGCCACTGGTGCTCCCGATCTTGGCCTGTCCATAAAAAGTGACACGCTTGCAGGCGGCAGGATCAAAGCCCTTGGCCACCGTGATTTGAGTCCAGTCCTCAGCCTGGCAACCGTTGGCCTGCATGACTGCTATCTCGGCATCTGTCAGATTGCGATACTTCTTCATGTGTTACCATTTTTACAGACAAAAATACAACATCTTTCTCAAAAATTGCATGAATAAACCAACATTAACCATATATAAAAAAAAAGGTGCTAAAATAGCACCTTTTTAATAGTCTTTCAATATAATTTTGACAATTATGCTTTTGTTACATAACGTTCAAGAATCTCAATGGGGTGGACTGCCTTGATGCCAGTGCCATCAAGAATCTGTTGCCGGCATGACGTGCCTGGAGCGGCGACAAAAGTTGGTGTCTCCCTGTTGGCATGCGCCGTTGCTTGACGCACGGCTGGAAAAAGTACCATCTCGCCAATCTCAAGCGAGGTCTTGTAGTGCTCTCTCTCATATCCGAACGACCCTGCCATGCCACAACATCCACTGGGAATCACATGAACAGTCGCACCAGACAAGAGTTTCAGTGCCTTGACAGTTAAGTCGATGCCCACTAGTGCCTTCTGGTGGCAGTGACCATGCAACCAGATGTCCATCGCATCGGATGCAAAGTCTGCTGCTGTGATGCGGCCTGCCTCCATCTCTCGCACCAAAAACTCATCATATAAAAGGCAGTTGTGTGCCAACTCTTGTGCACCACGGCGGTCAGACGAATCGACCAGATCGGGATACTCGTCACGGAAGGTAAGGATACATGATGGCTCAATACCAATCAATGGATGATTATCGTCTATGATATTGCGCAACAACCGGTAATTGTTACGAGCATGCTTCTTGGCCAACCTCAAGCACCCCTTTGAGATAGCGGCTCGCCCACTCTCCACATGTCTAGGAATCTCGACCTCATAGCCCAAGCGCATCAACAATTGAGCAAACTTCAACCCCAACAAGGCATCCTGATGGTTAGTGAACTCATCGGCCATCAGATAGACCTTTCCTTTGACACTCACATGATGCTTCCTCCCTGCCTCGACAACGACTAACTGACGCATAGAGTATTTACTCAACAATGGAATCTGCCGTTGCGGTGCAAAGCCCACAATGCGCTTGATGAGCGTGGCGGTTGGTCTCCAGCGCGCAACCCAGTTGTAGAGATGCGGCATCCATGAGCCTAGCATCTCGAACTGAGCCATGTGTGCCACCATCCAAGTGCGTCGTGGTGTACCATGATGGTTGTGCAGGTGCTGTAGCAACTCGGCACGAAGCCGTGTCATGTCAACATTCGATGGACACTCGCTGCGACATCCCTTACAGGCTAAGCATTCGTCCAACACTTGCTTTAATTCGGGAATGTCTAGCAGATTTGTTCCCGTGCTGTCAGCACGCCGAAAGACTTCGCTACCCCACCCTCGTGTTAAGATCTCGCGCAACACATTAGCCCGCGCCCTAGTTGATCGAGTCTCGTCATGTGACACCCTATAGGACGGGCACATCGTGCCACCCATCAAGTTCGACTTGCGGCAGACGCCGGCACCATTGCATTGCTCTATTGAGCACATCAATGCATGAATCTGGCTCGCAGCACCAGTTGCTCCTTCGGTCTGACAATCATCAAATGCTGCTTTCCAGTTTAGGTAGGTCTTATTCTCCCCCAACAATGCATCTATAGCATAATGCTGATTCACCTCATACCGCAGCATTGCATCCATGGGCAACGTGTCAACAATCTTGTGCACATTGAGCAAGCCATCAGGATCCCAGCAGTGCTTGACTTGCCGCATGAGTTCGTAGGTTTCATCGCCATACTGTAACTTGATGAATTCACCTCGCAGTCGACCGTCGCCATGTTCACCGCTGATGCTGCCGCGGTGTTTTTTGATCAGAAGTGTCGTTTCGCGAGCGATATCCCTAAAGAGTTGCCGATCGTGTGCCGACTTCAGGTTCAAGATGGGGCGCAGGTGTAGTTCGCCAGTGCTGATGTGCCCATAATAAACACACTTTGTACCCAACCGACGTGTCATCGCATCGAAGTCTTTCATGTAAGCAGGCAAGAAATGTGGAGCAACTGCAGTATCCTCAATGACACCGACAGGCTTGGTATCACCTTTCATGCTGCTGAGCACACCCAAGCCAGCTTTGCGTAACTCCCAGACACGTGCCACGTCATCGCCATAGACGCGTGTACAGATATCTACCAGTCCAGATGCAGCCAATTTGCTTTCAAGTGCATTGGCCATCTGGTCTATTTGTCCGCGTGTGTCGGCACGGAACTCAGTGATAAGCAGTGCCTCGGGGTTGCCGTGGACGAAAAAGCGGGTGCGTTCCTGCTCAACATTTCCCCAACTCAGGCGCAAGATTTCGCCATCCATCAGTTCGATGGCTGTGGGATTGTGCTGTAAGGCAATCAAATTGGCCTCAAAACTCGCTTCCAAAGTCTTGCAATGTGCGCACAGCACCATGAGCTCACTTGGTGGTAGCGGGTCGAGCGCCACCTTGACCTCAGTGATAAAAGCCAGAGTTCCCTCACTGCCCGACAAAAGTCGACACAAATTGATGGTACGCTCGGTAAGTGGCTTGTTGTCGTTGCACAAATCCTCGATAACTTCATCGATAGCATATCCGCAACTGCGCCTTCGCAGTGACTTGTCAGGATAGTTCTCGTTGATGAGCCGCATCTTCTCGTCATCAAGGGCAAAGGTAATGAGTTGAGCATAGATACGCTCAATTAGGCTGGGAATCTCAAACTTTCGCCAGAAATGTTGCCCGAAACGCCGCTCCAGGTCACCGACTGTATATTCTTTGAATGTCTCGACCGTACCATCGGTGAGCACACCCACAGCCTCAATGACATGTTGACGGGTGCTGCCGTAGACCAATGAATGGGTTCCACACGAGTTGTTTCCCATCATGCCGCCGATGCAGCATCGATTGCTAGTCGAAGTCTCAGGACTGAAGAACAATCCATAGGGCTTCAGAACCAAGTTCAATTCATCACGAATCACACCAGGCTCCACCCTCGCCCATCGCTCCTCGGCATTGATTTCGATAATATGGTTCCAGTGGCGGCTAATGTCAGTCACGATGCCACTGCCCACGACCTGCCCTGCGACCGAAGTCCCTCCGGCTCGCGGAATGATGTGAGTGTTTCGCTCACGAGCCACCTCCATCAGTTGCCGCACATCATCGACTGACTGTGGAAATGCTACCGCCTGAGGCACCTCACGATAGACCGAACCGTCGGTCGAGTATGCAATCTTGTGCAGACTATCGGTATGTAGTTTTACTGACAATTTTTAATAACGGGATTGAATAGGTGGGTACAAAATTAACCAAAAGAATCGAAAGAAACGGCACAAAGTGTAGATTTCTAAAAAAGAAATGAGGGATCACGACTCCACATTGAGTCATGATCCCCCACGAGATCTCATGATCTTACGACCAAATCATCAACTTAGCGAACCACCTTCGACACTTGAGTTGTGCCATCAACATACTTGGTCACAACAACATTCATGCCGTTGAAAGGCACGTTGCTCATGCGGCCAGCCATGTCATAGTAGCAAACCGAGTTGACAGCCTTGCCAGCATTGATGTCCTGAACAGCAGTAACCTGAGGAGCAACAACATTGACATTGATGTCATTCTCAGCATTCTCAAAACTCATCACAGCGTCAACAGTCTCATCATTCATCGTCACGGCGATCATGCAGGGCTTGGTATAATCCAGACCTTCGATGACAAACTGACCGTTTGCGTCCGACACAGCGGTATACTCGTCGTTGCCCACAGTCACAACAACTGTTGCACCTTCATAGGGGCTGCCATCAGGATTGGTGACATTACCAATGATGTCGTGAGTGTAATACTCCAGCTCATAAGCAGGCAGTGTGTTGGGTTTAATGTCGAGCGCAGCTACGAGAGCCTTGAAAGCATTCGCGAAGGCAGCAGGCACGAACTCATTCTCATCGCTCATACCAGCATAGAAGGGAATGTAGTCGTTGCGATAGACAGCGGGAGTCTCCAGCTCGGCCTCGGTGACATTGAAGTTAAACTTCACCTCATCGGGGGTGAGCATGCTCAGCGTGATGTAAACACCATTACCCTGATAGTAGAAGGGCTTGATGTCAAACGGCAGTTCAACAATGTTGCCCTGTTGTCCCTGCTCGGGCATAGTAACCGGTGTCATGTTAGCCACCTTGTAGTCCTCGACGGGAAGAGGCATCTCCGAATAAGTCAGGTCAAGATAACGAACCTGATTCTCGTCGGTGTTCTCAACATAAGCCTCAATACTCATGTTGCGGTTTGCCTCGAGGTTGCTACCCTTAAGCATCAGTTTGTTGACCTCGGCGAACTTGGGGAGCGCACCCTCTTGACCGTTCTGCAGATCCTGTGCAGTAGTCAGACACTCAACCTGGAACTTGTTCAGCTTGAAGTTCACACCTTCAACCAGAAGACCAGCCTGGTTCGAAATCAGCTGATTCTCATTAGCCTTGGCAACTGATGTGAAAGACTTGACAGTCTGCTCAGCCGTTGTAGCCCACTCGAGTGACTGAGCGCTCATTGTTGCTGCACCAGCAGCAATCATTGCAAAGATAAAAATCTTCTTCATAATTTAAAATTAAATTTAGAAATATACAAAAAATTAATCTTCAAACATTAAAGGATGCTATGGAATCATGTCCCAATAAAAATTGTGAAACGAGACCCAGCACAGAACAGATAATCATGGCATATAACTGCACACGATTTGAGAGGCCATACTAGCCTCACTACTCAATCAATATTAGGTTCCTAATGAAATAGCACAATCAACTTTTGGTAAGTCGCTATGCATCAGCGACTTTGTGATTAGGAACAAAAGGAACCACATCTAAACGATGCAAAGGTAAGAAGAAATTCTCGAACCTAAACAATTTTTTTCGAGAAAAATGACAATAGTAATTAATTTGTCATAACAAGCCTATGCATTAGAACCTGTAACCCATGGACAAAGAGAAGGCAAGATTCCGCACATTGATGCCATTTGCATTCATAACAGATCGCACCCCCAGGTTGGCTCTGGCTTCAGCCACCCAATGGTTAGTGATGTCAAACGAAGCAGCCACTGGTATTGTCAGGTCATACTTGCGAATATACTTATTGAACTTGACATACCTATTACCATTCTTCGCTCCTGCCACAACCCTATAGGCTGGTTCCACACCCGCCTTGATGGTCCAACGCGGAGCCACATGGAAGTCGGCCATCACTGGCACACCGATGTATCCAATCAGCAATGCACTGGCCGAGTGCTCCACATCGCTGTGAATGTTTGAGCCAATGAGCAAGCCTTCGACACCGATTTGTGCCCCCCACCTAGGCGAGAAGCGATATTCGAGGTCGAGACCTGCAACTGCACCAATGCGCAGCCGCGAACCAGTCGCTTGCTCACCCCACATGGTGCTAGCCGTGACACCTAAGCGTGGCATAACGGTGAAACGCTTCATCGGTTGCTGCGCTGTGGCTGTTGTCAGTGACAACAAAACCAATATGACGATTATGCAAGAATGTTTCATCATTGTTATTTGTTTGTAGTGACTAGGCCCCATTCCTTAAAGAATAGAGGCATTGATTTATTCCTAATTCTTGCCCAACATATAATTTATAGAGGCATTCACGTCTGCAATATCGACTTTGCCGTCACCTGTCAGGTCAGGGTCGTTCGCACAGTCAGTTGCTGTCCACTTGCCCAACATGACATTAATCACGGCATTTACATCAGCAATGTCAACCAGTCCATCGCCCGTCACATCTCCATGAACAACAATAGCCTTCTCTTGTTGAAGAGTGAAAGTCAAATCAATGTCATTGTCAATCGAGCCAAACGATGCCAACACCTCGTCTTGCCCGCATGTGGCACTCTTGGCGATGATGCGATATTGATGGGAGTAATCCACGTTCTTGACCACAACACTTGCACCTGGTGTCACAGCAAAAAAGCCCTCAGCATTGGGCGACGTTCCCTGCACCTGAACGATCTGCTTGGCAGTCTCGTCGTAGATATAGAGCAGCGGACGGCCGTCGGGCTGGTCCGCGGTGATGTCGTCCTGAGTGATGGGGTTTCCATTGGGATCCAACAGATTGATGATCACTGCGATATCATTGGTGTAGTATTTCCACCTAAAGGCTGGCAACTGGTAAGATTCTGCTGTGATCATGTCATCAATTTCTCCATTTGTTCCACCGGTAGCGGGGCCACCATATCCGTAGTTACCAGAGCGGAAAAAAGTGGCAATCTCGGTTTCAGCTGGCGAGCAAAGATAATGGAAGTCATTCAAATCATCCCCCCAATTCCAAGTAGTCATCAGAATGTTCTCTCCATTAAACACAAATGCCTTCGATGGATTGAAGTCCACATCATATAAAATTTGAGGATTTTGTTCCGTAGCATAGTCTGGAAATACACAAACCAAGCTATCTCGCACTAGCCAATCATCGGTGAGATTATTCTCGTAATTATTGTGCAAGTAACCATCCCTCACACCGGTATGCTCGATAACTGTTTGCTGCGTCGTTTTCATCCAACACTTCACTTTCATTGTATTTGAGTACTGTTTGTTGAAATAGCCATCTAATTGATAACCAACAATCTTAGCATTCAAGGGCATAAAATCAATATCGCTGTTCCTTAAATCATTCTTTGTGATTAAGCAATCTATGTAAATACGATGTACATCAGCCGTGTCCGACACACCATAGACGGTAGTAATCAGAAAATTCTGGAACGACAACCAGGCATTGGGTGCCTTCTGGAAGGTGAGAATCTTTCCAGGGGCGCTCAAGTTGCTAGCCACATAGTTCTCGTTGTGGGTGGCAGTGGCATGGGCTGCAACTGCCAGCAGGCAACAAGTGATTAAAGTAAGTAATTTTTTAGACATCTTATTTTAATTAAAAATTTAGAATTCAGAAAAATCGAAATCAGGCCAAAGACGATTTGATGGTGTCAACAATGTACCTCACATCATCATCAGTCACATAAGGTCCGGCAGGCAAGCACATGCCAATCTTGAACAGCCCCTCCGAAACGCCATTCACGTATGCAGGAACATCCTTGTAGCAGGGCTGCTTGTGCATCGGTTTCCACAGTGGACGGGCCTCAATCTGCGCCTGATCCATCAGCACTCGCAACGCCTCGACATTGTCATTCGGCTGGCAATCGGTAGTGGCCGACGATGCAACGTGAATCACACCTGCAGCACCACCCACAGCACCCTTCACGATAGTCTTATAAGCATTTTCTTGCCCCTTAATCTTCACGTCCGGATCAATCGTCAGGGTACACAACCAGTAATTTGAGTCATAATCGCCTCCCGCGGGCTGTGAGTGAACCTTAATGCCTGGCACATCAGCCAACAGTTCCTCATACATCCGTTGCACATGCTTGTGATGAGCAAGGTGGTCATTCACCACAGTCATCTGGCCACGACCAATACCAGCGCAAATGTTACTCATACGATAGTTATAACCTATCTTCTCATGCTGATAGTACGGATAGCTCTCACGATACTGAGTAGCATACATCATGATCTCGCACCACTCGTCATCGTTGGGCGTAATTAGTGCACCACCACACGAAGTGGTAATCATCTTGTTGCCATTAAACGACAGTACACCATACTTGCCAAACGTACCCAGCATCTGACCTTTGTATCGCGAGCCGAAGCCTTCGGCTGCATCCTCCACCACGGGGATGCCATACTTGTCAGCAATCTCCATGATGCGGTCGGCCTTGTACGGCATGCCATAGAGTGCCACCGGCACAATCGCCGCAGGCTTCTTGCCTGTCTTGGCGATACGGTCCAGAATCGCTTGTTCCAGCAGGTCGGGATCAATGTTCCACGTGTCTGGCTCCGAGTCCACAAGAACCGGTGTCGCACCCAGATAAGTGACAGGGTGCGCCGAGGCACAGAAGGTGAAACTCTGCACAATCACCTCATCACCAGCCTTCACACCAACAGCCAGCAGCCCAAGATGCACAGCGGCAGTGCCCGACGACAGCGCCACGACCCGATGCCCTCCCCCTCCTTCGGAGGCGGGCTGTGGAGTGGCCACAAACTCTTCCAGATCCTTCTCGAAACCATTCACATTCGGTCCCAACGGCACCACCCAGTTCGTGTCAAACGCTTCCTTGACATATCTCTGTTCCTCGCCAGCCTCACTCATGTGAGCCAAGCACAAATATATTCTCTTCCTTTCAGCCATATCAACCATAGGTAAATTCAATAATACAAGCCATACAGTCTTTTAATTTTACAATTCAACATCTCAAAAAATTATATAAATTCTTTAGTCACATTAAGTATTATATGCCCGTTGGCGGAATTAATTAGTTAATAAATAAATGCCGAAAAAGTTGCGCATATCGCTGATTCTTAGCAATCTAGTGGCGAATTTAGAAATAACTAAAATCATCGCTATGCACTACTTATCTGCAAATTTCGTCAAAATTCTTGAGGTATGCAAGTATTTTGCGAAAGATTTAGTCAACGACAAGGGAAATACACCTCGTCCTGATGTTGTCCCAAGACTCAGTGATCTTAATGTGATACCTTCAGCCTCACTGCCGAAAGCATGGAAATTGACAATGAGAGTTATTAGTTCACTAAGGTTGAAGAGTATCGCGACAAGATCACCAACCTCATATCACACCGTCAATACAACGACCGTCGCAAATTCACCGCAGAACTGTGCGAGAAAACCGCAACCGAATGGTAACAACAATTGATGGTGACAAAGATGTCTTTATCATCGACTCCAAACCTGTCAAGGTTTGTCAGTTTGCACGAGGGAAATGCAACATGATAGGCATGACCTGTATCAAGAAAGCACCTAATTTCTGATATTGCGCATCCCAAGCGATATATTACTTTGGTTTATAAGCTACATGCTGTCTGTGGAGTTTCAGTAGGTATTCACTCCTACGACTTGACTCAAGCGAGTGTACTTGACATTAATTATCTGAACGATGTCGAGCAAGATTATTTCAACTCCACTATCATCGGAGACCGAGGATATATCAATGCAAAGCTGCAACCCAAATTGTTCGAAACGGCACATAACAGCCTGGATGTGCCTTATCGATGCAACAAGAAAGATGGAAACCTTTTCTACAAACCTTTCAGCAAGGCGAGAAAGAAGATCGAAACGCTTTTTTCGCTATTCACCGACCAATTCAGCATTATGCGGAATTACGCAAAGAATTGGCGAGGCTTCACCACAGAAATCAATAGTAAGGTGAGCGCACTTACTGCTGCACAATACCAAAACAATATTAAAACAGACCAATCGGCAGAATCAAGTATGCGCTCGCTTAATTCTGCAACGGGTATTATATAAGCTACCTTTCTTCAATAATTACCCAGAACGTATTGAAAATCAATGCCAAGTCGTACCAGAGATTGTGCTTATCCACATACTCCAAATACAACTTGATTTTCTCCTGCATGATGACTTCAATATAGTATTTCTCAGGATCCTCCGCTTTCCCCATCAATTCATTTTCATTGCGGAACTTGATGGAAGCAGGGTCGGTAATGCCGGGACGCACATCAAGCACATGCATCTGCTCTGGTGTCCAGTAATCCACATAGTGCCGAACCTCAGGACGCGGGCCAACAAGCGACATGTCACCCACAAACACGTTGATCAACTGAGGCAATTCATCAAATTTGAATTTACGGATAAAGTACCCCGAACGTGTGATGCGAGAATCGTGACCACCGATGGTCACTAGACTGCCCTTGTCGGCACCAACACGCATCGAGCGGAACTTGAAGATGCGGAAATCCTTGTTATTCCGCCCGACGCGTACCTGACGGTAGAACACAGGGCCTTTGGAGTCCAGTTTAATCCAAATGGCCAAAATTAAAAAGAGCGGACTCAGGACGATGAGCCCGACTCCACTCGCAAGAACATCAAACAATCTTTTCATCAAAGATTCTTAACGATATCAACAAAATTTGTGATGACATATTCTGCCATGTCATCTGTCATTTTAGAATACAAGGGCAACGTGATCTCGTTTTCAAACAAATGATAGGCATTCGGATAATCTTTAATGTCAAATCCCAAAGCCTTGTATGCCGTCATCATGGGCAGTGGCTTATAGTGGACATTGGTTGCAATGCCTCGCTCGGCCATCATCTCGATCACTCTGTTTGCCTCCTCACGCGTTCGGCCAGTGAGACGGGCTAGATACAGGTGGTGCGAACTGCAATGATCGGCATCCTTGTGATTCAGGTGGGCAACCTGATGCTCTGCATCTAGGACAGAATTCAGCCTGTCGATTGCCGCATCATACCTTGCAACAATCTCCTGTCGGCGCTTGAGCATCGCAGGATAACGCTGATATTGCACCAGTCCCATCGCCGCCATGATATCGGTCATGTTACACTTGTACCACGGGCCGATGATGTCATACTCCCATGCACCCAGTTTAGTCTTGGCCAATGCATCCTTGTTCTGGCCGTGCAGGCTGAACAGTTGTGCCAATCGGTACAACAATTCGTTCCAGGTCTCGCCCTCTCTCTTTGGGGCAGCGGTCATGTAGTCCACATCCGTTGGAACCACCTCGTTGCCGAAAGGCAGGTTCCAGGTCACGGCACCACCCTCGGCAGTCGTGAAGTTCTTCACGGCATGGAAACTGAACGAAGAGAAGTCGGCAATCTCACCTGCCATCTTGCCCTTGCGCTGACCGCCCAATGAGTGCGCACAGTCAGCCGAGACGACGACGCGGCCAACCATCGCCTGCAGTGCATTCGACGGCCTGAACAGGTGTTTCTTGCGTTGGACTATCTCAAGCACTCGGTCATAGTCAGCAACGACACCGCCAAGGTCGACAGGCACAACCACCTTGGTATGCTCAGTGATGGCCTTCTCCAACTTATCATAGTCCATCTCCACATTGTCCTTCTGGCTATCCACAAGCACCAACTTGCAACCCACGTGCTGGGTCACTGATGCCGTTGCCGTGTAGGTATATGCCGGCACTATCACCTCATCATCTGGCTGAATGTCCAGCAGGTGCAGCACCATCTCCAGTGCAGCCGTTGCTGAGTTCAAGCACACAGTCTTGTCCGTGTGTACATATTCTGAAATCTGCTGTTCCAGTTTCTTTGTACGAGGACCAGTAGTAATCCAACCCGAGAGAATTGCCTCACGCACCTCTTTTGCCTCTGCCTCCGTCATATCTGGCGGAGAGAAAGGAATTTTTCTTAATTTCATATTCATAATTCTTCTATTTGGTTAATCTCATAGTGTTGCAAGCACTTTATTTAATATGTTTATTATTGTTTTTGTTAATTTATACCATGTGTTTGACCTTATTGTTATCATTGCGGTTTCATCACCCCTTCCACCTCATGCGGCACGAAGGGACCTTCTTTGCATTCAAAGAAGACGCTTCTAGACTCCAAGCATTCCACATTATGCCATACATTCTTGGGGATATCTACTCCATAGAGTCCTTCCTCTGGGCAGAGCACTACACTCTCTATCTCAGTACCATCATCATTGTAGGTATTCACTCTAACTCTACCACGAAGTAGCACAAACGACTCGTCTTTCGTCGGATGACGATGTATCTCAACCTTCGTTCCTGGCTCCACGGCATTCAAGAATCGATGACATTTATCATCCAGCGACTGATGAAAGTTATAGTTCATCCTCAGCCTTGGTGATTCTTTTGCCTGTACAGAAACTTCGTCCAAAAGAGTATTATCTATGACTTTCATTGATTATCGTTAAGGTTAACGTTTAAAGATTCTTTCTTTAATCTTTAGCCAATTCACGCCAAGTAATATTCCTGGTAAGAACCTTAAAGTATTCAGAGGGAATATGGAGCCGACTCTAAATGTATCCTTAAATCTTTGCCACTTCCCCCCTTTAAGAATAAAAAAAGCCACAATCTTTTCTGCTTTCTTGCTCCACTTCTTATCCTCTGAATACAACAGCATAGCCTCCACTGGCATCCCCATATATTCCACAGCAAGCGTACCAAACGCCTTCCACTCCGACATTAATCCTGCTCTCTTAATCCGTGATTCCAATATCCGTAAATCCAACTCACCACGATAGCGGTAGAGTAACCTGCACCAGTCACACATCTGTCTCAAAGTCACGCCACCTTCTTTATAGAAATGTTTGAAAAAGTGGGTAACACAAGAAATACATCTTCATCAGCAGCGGGAAGAAAAACCTGCGTATTGCCGTTATACCATGAGCGCACATTACCTGCATTGAAAACATCTCTTTGAACAGCGTCAATAGACTTGTCAACCCTCGTCGATAATCCCGTATGTAATGTACCGTGCAACTCAATCAGCCAAGAATTCACATAAAAACCAATTTCCTTAGAATACAGACGTTCTGGCTTACCATCATTTGCTAATGGCTTTAAGAAGGACTTTGCCTTTTCGTAATTCGAATCGCTCAGGAAGAAATCTATATCCCCCGAAATTCTCCATTGTGGCCGTTCATAGCACTCAGCTACCCCCTGTCCTTTTACCAACAACGTATAGATATCTGCATTCTGCATCTCCGAAACTAAATCTGCGATAAACTGATTCATCGCTTTGTTCCGCTGCTCCAGCTGTATCGTCTGACCGGCAAACTGCAAGGCCCATTGCTGTGGAACCTTCACATCTATTACATGCTCAAGCCCTGCTGCTACTAACCCTACTACAGCTTGCTCCTGAGCCAAACGCAATATATCAGCATAATCAACTTCTCCGTATGATGTAGGCTGAACCTCAGTTTCCCAAAGCCCAGCTCTAACAAGTGCGAAGAATGCCTCTATGGTATTATCTTTTCTCACGTCCTTATCGCTCCTTCACTATCACCCAAAACGTCTTGAAAATCAGCCCTAAGTCATAGAAAAAGTTATGCTTCTCCACATATTCTAAGTATAGCTTGATTTTCTCCTGCATAATGACCTCAATATAATATTTCTCTGGGTCTTCTGTCTTTTCCATCAATTCGTTCTCATTGCGAAACTTAATGGAAGCAGGATCTGTGATGCCCGGACGTACATCTAGCACGTGCATCTGCTATGGTGTCCAATAATCCACATAATGACGTACCTCAGGACGAGGGTCTACGAGCGACATATCCCCAATGAATACGTTAATAAGCTGGGGCAACTCATCAAGTTTGAACTTACGTATCCAATACCCAGAACGTGTAACTCTGTGATCTCTTCCAACGATGGTCACCAGACTCCCCTTGTCAGCACCCACTCTCATAGAGCGGAACTTAAAGATGCGAAAGTCTTTATTCTTGTATCCAACACGCACCTGTCTGTAAAACACCGGTCCCTTGCTATCCAGTTTAATCCAGATAGCAAGTATTAAGAACAAGGGGCTAAGCACTATCCTAGCCCACTCGCTACTCTGTCAAATAAACGCTTCATAAGATTCTTCCCTATTGTACATCAAACAACATACTTCTTTACAAAGAACATCTTCTTATATGCATTTCCAAACACATTCATTATAACCCAAAACGTAGCAGCAACAGGATTCATCTCTTCTGCGACACGGAACAACGGATAATGTGCCCAAATACGTTGCCATAAAGGCTTGGGGGTAATCGAATTAGCACGACGACGGTACTTACCAAGACATTCAGGCAACAGATAGCAGTCTGCTTTTCTAATTACCTTCAACCACATAGCAGTATCGTTGTTCTTTTTTATGTCGTTAATCTGAATAAGGCCTATCTTTTCTGCATCATACATCACAGACAAGCATCCTGGCCAGCAGCAGGCATACATATCAAATTTACCCACATGCTTTTTCCCGCTTACGTGTACCCCAAGCAGATTGTCCTGTTCATCTATCTCCACATATTCGTGGTAAGAGAATGCATACCCATTCTCCTCCATAAACTTGATCTGTTTTTCAAGTTTAGTTGGCTCCCAAAGGTCATCACTATCCAAGAATGCAATCCACCGGCCTTTGGCTTTTCTCAGAGCAGTATTGCGAGTAACCGCTGCTCCGCTATTTACTGAATTCTGGTAAAGGTTTATTCTATCATCCTCTTTCTTTAATTCCAGCACCGTTGCGACCGTTCCATCCCCAGAACAGTCGTCCACAATAATCAATTCCCAACTCTTGTATGTTTGGGATTGAACGCTTTTAATACTTTCTGCTATAAACCGCCCACACTTATAGGAGGGCATTATGATTGAAACTAATTCTCCATTCATTTCTTTTTTACAGGAAAATCTTTAATATCAAACTTACTTCCTAATTCAAGGTTGAACTCCGGTGTATAGAAATCCATGAAACCACCTTGAGAAGTGAAAGTCAATTCACCAAAGTATACTTTACCTTTAACATTATACAAATCAACACGTAGCTCAGGAAATCCATTGGATAGTTTTTCTGCTACACGTATCATCTCGTCAAAGTTTTCAGGTTTAGGCATTATCTCACCACGGAGATAGTCTGAGTTGAAGACTGAAAACTCAGGATGAGCATTCCAATTCAGGTCGTACGTCATAACGTGAGCACTGTTACCTCCACCGCTTCTGTCGTTGCACACCCAAATATAATATGCCTTGCCATTGAAGCACCAGATTTTATAGTCAGTCAAAGAACTTGCGCCAGGGTCTAATGGCAGTACTTCTTCCGCTATTACACAAGGTCTCATTCCTTTATAGTGCGGCTCTGCATGAAGAGCGCCAATATTCTTTCTGCTCAGCCAGTCACTTATCATTTCCAAAACTTCAGATTTCTTCTCTTCGGTAAGCTCTGCCTTTCTTATGATTCTATTTGTTCCTTTTCCATCGCCATTGTTTGCCTTGATTATAAATGACTCTGGCAACGTATCAAAATTCACTTCATCAACCGAATACCAAACTGCATATAATTTCACCAAAGTATCGCCTAGTCCTATTGACTCTACATATTTCCTTACTTCATACTTATCGGCCAATTGAGTCCAACTCGTAGTGTCAGAATAGAGCTTTGCCCAAAGGATCTTCTCGTTTAGGCCTTTCGGATTCTTCAAATCAAGTGGTTTTTTAAACACATAGCGATAGCGCAATTTTAACAATGCTGCGGGGAAATGGTTTCCCATAAACTCAAAAAATTTAATAAGCGGCCAAAAAAAGAAACGACCACTCTTACTTAACGTAGGATGAAACATTTATCTTATTTGAATTTACGTTTAACAAAATCAGTCGCAACAGACACCATATCACTAAACTTCAGTCGCCAAGCATTCTTCAGAATATCTTTTCTGTTTGCTTTTCTATACTGATTTAAACAGCCTGAAGCCTTAGCAAAATATATCTCATTATCTTGGCTAATATCCAACAAGCTATTTAAATAATCCAGCCTGTATTCCTCCGGCACGCTTTCTATATATCTGGGGAAATAGTCTTCTCCAATGTGAAGATATTTATACGTAACTTCGTTTGAAGACAAGTCAACATTCACTTGAAGTGAATATTTAGTAGGCTCCCAAGGCATATTGAACACACAGTTGCCCAAAGAATAAAAGATATATTTGCCATTATACACCTCGTATCCCTGCATCACGTGGGGATGCATTCCTATCACCAGATCTGCACCAGAATCAACCAAGAAATGAGCAAACTGTTTCTGGTCGTTATAAGGGTAATTGATAAATTCAATGCCCCAATGCACATATACTATACGGTAGTCGCAATTTTCATTTTTACTCAATTCCGCTTTTACATCATCATATTCAGGCATAGCCCAGTACAACGGTGGCTTTGTAAAGTTCTCCGGTCGTTGGTTAAATACCGTTACGGCCACCTTCTTTCCTTGATGCTCAAACACGGCTGTACGTTTTTCCTTTGTACCAGCATATATAGAACCCGTGCTCTCAATAAATTTCACCATCTGACGGTAAGCCTCAGCTCCATGCTGCATCACATGGTTGTTGGCCACCCCATAGAAATCAAGATGGTTCACATGATTACACGCCTCTGTAGAAATGATAAATTGTCGAGCATCCAAACCTTCACGTCCTGACACATCTGAACAGACACACTCAAAGTTACCAATCCAGAAATCATCTTTTGCATCACCTTTGATATAATGAAAAGGATTAGACCCGTTCTTGATTGACGTGCCAATCCCGAACCCCATATCAAAGAATCCGTCTGCAAAGTTACAATCGCCAACTATTCGTAGCATATTACAGATATTTTTTTAAGACATCCCAAGCCTTCCCCTCTGAATACTTCACACTCTCTTTTTGTGCATTCTTCTTCATCTGAAGTAGGAGATCTCTATCAAGAACCAGCCTGTTTATCCTCTCCACGACATCATCTACACATTCACCAAAAGGGACAATGAATCCTGTATTGCCATCATCAACAAACTCACGTGAATGTTTCCATTCTGTTACAATTACAGGTAAACCTGCTATATATGCGTCCAAAATACTACCCGGGAAGCCCTCTGTATAATACTGCGTTAACAAAAGCATTACATCATACTGAGATAATGTCTGCTGAATATCTTCCGGCTTCAAAGCTCCTTTATATGATACATTGCCACTGTATTTTTCAATTAGCTCTTCAAAATCCGTCCTATCTTCCTCTGCCACTTGACCATAAAAAGCCATTGATACCTTTGAAGAAGAAGCTTGTAGTCTATCAACAACCTGGAAAATTGTTCTATAGCCTTTTGTTTTATTAATTCTCGCCATGAACACAAGACGCAATTCATCATGAGGTTCTTCTCTAATCTCATTTATCGTAAATCTTCTAAAATTGGGAAAGACCTCCGTGTTCTTAAAGTCAAACAATGCCTTCAAATCTTTATCAACCTTCGCCATTTCTGGCAGGAAAGCTTTTATCTTTTTGCTAAACTTTAATTGTCTTGGGTGGGCTTTGAAGCGCTCATTCCCTTGGAAATATTCTACTTGCCAGCCACCAATACAAATACTTATTATCTCATATCTGAAGACCTTGGATAATATATATACGACAGGAAAAATATAACTCAAATTGTTTAAACAAGGAAGCAATATCAGGGTTTTACAGGTCATTAGCTGATAAAGCAACGAGAACAAAAGCCAAGGCTTTGTCTTTATGTCTTGCGTATCAGCTTTCTCCACTTTACTGTCATATCGCTCCATAAGCAAATTATAAACATTACGCGTTTTAATCGTCTGCCCGTCTAACTGGTTGTTAGAGTATCCGAAAGCGCCCAGCACTAATATCTTACCCATAAAAATCAATCGGTTTTAGCTTAATGAGCCAAGCAAATAATCTGTTGACTGTATTTTCAACTGGTTTAAATAGATATCCACTGCTGAATAATCTATTGGAATCAACCATTTATCTGAATTGGCCATTTCCTCAACACTATCAAACAGCCTATTCTCCAAGTGAAGAAGTTTTAGCAGACTAACGATACGTGACTCCTTCCCATTATGGTTAATGACGACGGCAAACGGTTTCCTGTAAATAATAGAAAATGCCACTCCGTGGAAAGAGTCTGTTATAACAAAAGATGCACCAGCCATTCTTCGCACCCACTGACTAACAGTTGGATTGAAATGATATTTATATCCTTTTTTAGGGAAGTTATGGTTTAACAATAACACTGGCATCCCCATTTTCTCAGATACCACAGGCATATACTGCCAAAAGTCCTGAGTTTTCTCTAACTTATAGCATACAATCTCTTTATGCTGCTTTACAGAGCCTGTAATTTCCGGATAACTTTCATTGAGAAAAGTTGGATCTAATACGATTGTTGCGTCTTTATTAAACGTTTCTTTTAGAATACGTTGACCATCCAGTTCCCTGGTTGAAATAAAATCAAAACGATCAAGGCAGTTCTGTACTTGTTCTGTAGTCGCATATTTCCCCGTTTCCCACCTTGTCAGTCCAAAACTTGAAGCATAGGATAGCCTTTTCACAGAATCATTTCCAAAATCAAGAAAATAAGCCAAAGCCTTGTCTCTGGCTATCACATGATTCCACACCTGATCGCTACCAACAATGTAATAATCACTTTGTGGTGGGTTCTTCCTTAGCTCGTCCATACTCATGTAGTGCTTAGTCAAAGCAGGATAGAACTGGTCAAAAATCCTTTTTATTCTCCTTGGATATATCACGCTTTTCACCAGCCTGATTGGTAGTGGGCTTCCCTCTGAAATAGTCTTCAGATTTGGCTCATAATTCCTGATATCTACGATCTCCACCTGATAGCCGTGCTCCTCCAGAAACCTACACAAGGCATAGGTCTGCATGACTGCACCAACATTGGGTGAGCAATGATATGTTACTAACGATATTTTTTTCATTATTATTTAAAATTTCTTATATGCCTCAATGCCATTTTCTCTAATCAAGCACATTGGGGAAGGAACGACAACACTATGAGGGGATACATTCTTTATCACTACCGCATTAAGCCCAATGATAGCCCCCTCGCCAATAGTAACCTTACCGCACACCTTAGCTCCTGCTGATATTCTCACGTGATCTCCTATAACAGGTTTCCCAAAACCATATTTTTTACTGTCATTATATCCGATTGTCACCTGTTGGTTTATCCAGCAATCCTTTCCAATACTTTCTGCAGTAATTACTGTCGCAAAACCATGTTGTATAAAAGTGCCTGCGCCAAATTTTTCAGAACGGACATTAATAAATAGAGTTGAAAGAGGCCTTATATACCACTGAAGGAAGTAACGCATAAAACCGATACGTAGGTAAAAGACATTTCTAAATTCTTTCCAGAATGACAACAAATATAAGAGATCCAAAAAGTACCCGTGGTTTTCTCTCACAGTACAATCAATCCAACGCTTTACATCATATTTAATTACCTCTTTGTTTTTGCTAAGCATATAAGCTACAAGGTGGGGTAAACACAGGATGGATAGTACAATCAAAAGTAATAATTTGCCCCCCCCATTCGATATATTTTCTTCATAAATTATTGTCAATTAGCAGTTGTTTTACAAATGCTTGTCTTCTGTTTGCGATAAATTTACCTTTTATAATTAAGCAAATACGATTCACCATACTGAGAGGTCTTTTCCATGAGCCCTTGTTTGCATAATCTTCCTGCAATCGCTCATATCTATATTTTGCGAATGCTTTTGCCAGGCGCATCCTGGACCTCGGGATAGATCCTTTACCATAAACCATACGGGGATTCCTGAACAAAAAATCACGCCAGCCGATTTCATGCACCTCTAATTCTGACGATTGCAATACCAGCTTCCCTTTTTCGGTATGAGCAATTGCTACTGAAACACCTTTCTTGTTCTGCTCAGGGAATAATTTGTTTCCCCAATAATCTCCAATGGTAATGTCCGACATGCGGTGCCCTTTCGCAAATGGACAATCATAGCAGACATACCGCTCCGTTGCCCCAGTAGTGAATCCAGCGAGTGGCAAAGGCCTTTCCTCGGACGGAACGGCTCTACAATTCCCCAATTTGTCAATTACCGTCAGTTCGTATTTGGATTTTGAACGATAGGAAACTATGCTTTCTATCTCACAACCAAACTCTTCTGCATATTTCTTTATCAAAAATGAGCTTGGCACTCCTCCACAAATCAAATCAATTGTGATGAGATTGTCGATTTTCTTATTCCCTTTCAAAAAAGACAATAGTGCTGCGACCTGGCACCCGACTCCTGTGAACAACACCTTTCTTCCGTTATTTAGTGCATCCTTCACTTGAGCAAAGATTCCCTCCGTCTTGCTCTGAGTATATTTTGAACCTTGCAGACTGGTGATGCCATCAATACTATCTATAAACTCGTGGTGTACATAAAGCTGCTCCTGTACTGCTCCGAAAACAACACCTCCTTGCGTTATTGTCTTCTTTGCAATGGCTGGAAAGACACCACCAGACGTAGCGGTTCGTCTGAAGTCATCATTCGTATTCCAAGCAGCATAGGGCTGTGATTCCTTTAAATCATTTGTACCATATTGCAGGTTACTGACGATAGGACACACCTTCTCACATCGATGGCAGAGAACACATTTGTTTTCGTCCACTTGATATGCATAATGCCCTTCATCATTAATAATACAGGTTATGGCATGTTGCGCACATGAATCTGCACATGCCATGCATCCGGTACAATGCTTTTTGTCAGCAAGATGTGGTGAAGCCATACTCGTTTTATTGGATAATTTGATCTATCATTTTTGAATAACGCTCAATAATTGAACTAAATGAATAATTATCCCCTACAAATTTCTTGATGTTTTCTTTTAATGTTGAATACTCTGACAATGGAGCTTTAATCGTATACTCTAATACTGTCCTTAAAGAAGAGCAATTATTTACTTCAAATAGATAACCATTGATACCATTTGTTATTCTCTCTGAAAATCCTGGAATATCAGAAGCAATAATTGGAAGGCCGTACCGATATGCAATCATGTTAGGTCCACTTTGTGACACTTGCTGATAAGGAAGAACGAGATAATCAACCGAGGTAAATAGATTTGGAATTTTGTTATCGTCTACAAAACCGAAATTCAACTCGATATTATCATTCCCTTTACAAAGTTCCTCGTATTTAATTTGATTATCATGAGATGTTGCCCCGTATATTAATAATCTGGCATTCTTTTTATAATCCTCATCCAAGGACAAAAAGGCCTTAAGCAAGATATCTAACCTTTTATCTGGTCTATCTGTTCCAAAAAACAAGAACAACTTCTCACCATTGCTTTTAAATTTCTTTGTAGGTTCGCCATAGTCTTTAAGAGCCATCGGAATATATGTACAACTTTTCCCGGGATATAATTGCCCAAATTCCTTTTCCGCAAATTTTGAGAAAACCTGTACATGATTTATTCTTTGAATCAAATACTTTAAATACATTCTAACAGGCCATTTTCTACTTCCTCTTCTCCATGGATTAGTTTCATGTCCAGCAAGAATAGTTTTGATCCCTTTGAGTGATTTGAAAAAAAGAGGCATAAAATATGGAAATCCCTCAAAACCAGTATAAACCAAGTTAGGATGAAAATCAACAATATCACTTAATAATGCGTTATATTCCTTTATGATATTAGGATTATAATAGCGGTTATTGAAAGTTATAATCTTATTAATATTTGTATTTTCTTGAATTTTCTTCCTTGATTCATTGGGTCTAACAACATACCATTTTATATTATATAATTCCATTAGCTTTGGAACTATGGCTCCATCAGTGTCCCAAAAACAATCTGGCGTAATCCACACAATTCTCTTCTTTTCCATAATTTACTCTATTAAAGTGAGGATATTTACTACATCTTCCAGGGCTAAGCCTTTGTTTGTTTCAATCTTTATCGACTTCAAGCATCCAGCATTTTTTCCTGCCTCCACATCCCTGTCACTATCTCCAATCATGATAGATTGACTCAAATCGATATTGAGGCCCTTAGCAGCCTGCAGGAATAAACCAGCCTTGGGCTTACGGCAATCACAATTAAACTTATATTCTGGTCTTTCACCTTCAAATCCTTTGTCAGGATGATGAGGGCATATATATATACCATCAATGTAAGCGCCTTCTTTACCAAGTAGAGTTTCCATCTTCTTATGTATCTCATTAAGTTCTTCCCATGTCACTTCGCCACGGGCAATCACAGGCTGATTGGTCACGACAATGGCCAGATAGCCGCTTTGATTAATCTTCTTGATGGCTTCCGATACGCCCTCAATCAGTTCAAAATCGTCGATATTGCGAAGGAAGCCGACATATTTGTTGATCGTACCGTCACGATCCAGGAAGATAGCTTTCTGCTTGTTATGAAGATTCTTAGCCTGAACAACACCATTCTTATAGTCCGCTTCTACTTGATGGAAACGTTCTGGGGTCCCCATATCCTTCACATATTCTGGGCTATCATAACAGAACATCTTTCCTGTTCCGCACAACGGTCTGAGTATCTGACGGTCCAAATCAACTTTGCCCTTTGGAAATCCAATTTCCGGCTCTATCTCTAGATTTTTTAAGCTAAGCTCTAGGACCTTCGGATCAATTACATGTAGCCCAGCATTCACTCTGTTATTGTACCATTGAGGACGGTCATCTTCCTTGCTAAGCCACTTCTCAACATGCCCATCTTTATCGGAAATAATCAATCCGCTATCGTAAGGATGAGAATTGGGATGTGTAAATAGCGTTACAAGACCGCCATGCTCTTTATGATAGTCAAGCATTCTGTTGAAATCCACGTCAAAGGCAGCATCTGCATTAAGAAGAAAGAAAGCCTCATTGCCAATCTTCTCTCTCAACTGGAATAATGCCCCAGCGTTTCCAAGTGGGGTTTCCTCTACGAAATATTCAATCTTTACGCCCAACCAGCTTCCATCGCCAAAATACTCTATTATCTTATCTGCTAGATAGCCAACAGTCAAGATAATGTCCTTAAAACCTTGTGATGCAAGCGACCTAATCTCCCTTTCGAGAATAGGCATCCCGTCCACAGGAATCAATGGCTTCGGTATATCTGGGAAAAGCTCAGCAATACGAGTACCTCGTCCGCCTGCCATTATGACTACTTTCATATCATTCATATTTCTTTTTCCCAAAAACTAGAGTATATTTATTACCACACAAAATGATAACATAATAGGATACTGCGAGAATGAACACAGACAAAGTAAATGCACATAATATATAGCCAATCGTTCCCATTCCATGTGGAAATTCGAAATCGAGTATTCTGCCAAAAAACAGTAACAGAACCCAATGGAAAAAGATAATAAAGAGAGTATATCTTGATATCGTCTTAACGCAAGAGTTCTCATGTAAGTTTTTTGCAATAAGTATAGAAATCAAGAAGACCATCATACTCCCAGAAAAACCTGCCAAATAATTGGCTAATATATATTTGCCGTAACTAGGACCATTCATCTGAGCAGCACCATTCATAGCCAAATCGACATATACTATCACTCCAAATAATACCGCCAAGGAAAGCAGCCTGATACTGTTGATGCCTTGCAAGAAATCCAATTTCTGTTTAAAGTAATATCCCGACAGGAAGTAGGGGATGGCCATGATAGTACTATCTATACAAAAGTAATAATCTGTGTTAAGCCGTTTTCTCATGACCAAAAACACTATAGCAAAAAGTGTCAGGAATGAAGCAGAAACCTTATTGATTGGCATAAACAAGAATAGTATACGGAGCTGAATAATGGAAATAATAAACCAACACGGCAAACAGACGTACATTGAAAATGGTGTATTGTATCCATCACCGGCTATTATTCCCATTATCATTTTCATCCATAATATGGGATTTGCAATTTCATTTACCTAAATTCCGCAGCACTTTAGTTTAACTTTATTTACAAGTTCTTGAGCAACAAAAAGTTGCCCAGGATTTTGCCATGTCAGATTTTTCACTTACTTTAGTGCTGCATTCAATGACAAGCAAAAA